>JAEEGJ010001946.1_pt1 | contig 234587 bp, 205 predicted proteins | sample 8958761 | NCBI WGS metagenome assembly JAEEGJ01 (sample SAMN16246546, study PRJNA631951) | gut metagenome | biome: gut microbiome; feature: rumen; material: RS-attached | host: Bos | place: Iran: Karaj | collected 2018-10 | reverse complement strand
TAGCTACACATATGCACACAGATAATATCAAGCTTATAATCTTTTTCATAGCGAAACTCCTCCTTTTTCAGATACCGATGTTCTGCCTGCTTTATACATTCATTATATCATATTAATATCATAAACACAAGATGAAATTAATAATCTATTGCTTATTCATCTCATAAAAGGTAGTTTAATGCTGCTGAATTCATGGAAGAGTATAGCAACGGTAACATTCATCAAAAGTTTTTGTTAATAAATTTTTTAAATAGAATCAGCTCCCGTAAAGGGAGCTGGCTTCTTTCGTATCGTTACCAATATGCTTATTTAGACCAGCTCACGAACTGTTCCGCTGCTTCGCCTGTCTGATGCTCAATAATAATGCTCTTCCCCGTGTCAAGGGCTTCGATCTTCGCAATATCCTCGGCTGTCAGCTCAAAATCAAAGATGTCGAAGTTCTGCTCCATGCGCTCCTTATGAGTGCTTTTCGGGATAAGGATAACGCCTTTCTGGAGAAGGAAACGCAGTGCGGTCTGTGCCACACTCTTTCCGTATTTTGAACCTATCTCGCTGAGTACCTCATTCGTAAAGAATCCGTTTTTACCCTCAGCAAGCGGCCCCCATGACATATGGGCGCAGTTGTACCTATCCATGAAAGTTCTTGCGTATTTCTGCTGCCAGAAAACGTGCGTCTCGACCTGATTTACCATTGGCATGATCTCGTTGAAAGAAGCAAGATCAACAAGTCTGTCGGGATAGAAGTTTGACACGCCGATAGCTCTCAGCTTGCCTGCCTTGTATGCATCCTGCATAGCACGCCATGTGCCGTAGTAATCACCGAAAGGCTGATGTATCAGCATAAGGTCGATGTAGTCGGTTTGCAGGAGCTTCAGCGAATTATCGATAGAAGCCGATGCTTTTTCGTAGCCTGCATTGGAAATCCATATTTTCGTTGTGATGAAAAACTCATCTTTTGCGATACCGCTTTTCCTGACAGCATTTCCGACACCTTCCTCGTTGCCGTAAGCCTGAGCCGTGTCAATGGAACGATAGCCCACCGAGATTGCATCGGTCACACAGCTTTCTGCATCGGCTGACGGTATCTGAAATACGCCGTAGCCCAACTGTGGCAATTTAACGCCGTTTGATAATGTAATATAGTTCATACTGATACCTCCTTTTATTTCAGCTTATTGTAATCCTCATCCGAAACAGCCTCGCACCATTCTGTTCTGCCGTCCTCACCCTCAATCTCGATAGCAAGATGTGAGAACCACGAATCGGGTGCGGCACCGTGCCAGTGCTTGACGTTCGCAGGGATATTCACAACATCGCCCGGATGAAGCTCCCTTGCTTCCTTGCCCCATTCCTGATAGTACCCCCGACCGCCGACACAGATCAGCATCTGACCGCCGACGTTTTTGGCGTGGTGGATATGCCAGTTGTTGCGGCAGGCAGGCTCAAAAGTGACATTGAATATCGCAAGCTGTTCGGTAGAAACAGGCGCAAGATAGCTCTGCCCTACGAAGTAATCGCCGTAGGGATTCGGCTCTCCGATTGGGAAGAATATCTCGTTTTGATACCTATCCTTATCAGTCATTTCGGGAGCTTTATCATTCCAGACCTCTTTTGCAAGGTTGAACACCGCCCAAGCGTGCGGCCAGCCTGCATAAAAAGCCGTATGCGTGATGATCGCTGCGATCTCCTTCTGAGATACGCCGTGATTTTTCGCATTCATCAGGTGGAATTTCAGCGCGTCGCTTGTCACGCCCTGCGACATCAGAGCGACCACCGTGATGATGCTCCGAGTTTTCAGGTCAATGTCGGTGTTGTTCCAGTTTTCCCCAAACAAAATTTCATCGTTGTAATGGGCGAATTCGGGAGCAAACTCACCGAGGGCATCTCTACCTGCGGTCTGTACGATCTTTTCTGCCATGGTGCGACCTCCTCACAGCCAATCGGCTACTGTATTCTTTGAAGCCTTAGCTTTTGAACCAACAATAGCAAGCCCCTTGCTGTCAACACTTGCACCCTTGCACATTTTCTTCACAACAGACACCATATTTCCGAGACCGGAGCCTTCATGTGTGCTGATCACTCTGACGGTCTTCCCGCTGAAATCAAGTCCGGTCAGTGCGGTTTCCATTTCAGGGGCATAGGTTCCCCAGTAGATCGGGCTCATGATAAAGATCGTGTCGTAGGCAGAAATATCCGTCAGCTTGTCCTTGATCGGTGCATTGCCGATGCGCTGTTTTGCTTCTTCGATGCAGGTCTTGTAGTCTGCCGCATACGGAACGGCAGGCACGACCTTGAACATCTCTGCGCCCGTCAGCTCCTGCACGAACTCAGCCACGATCTCGGTATTGCCTTTGTCGATGTATCCGACTGCGTAGTTTTCATCAGCTCTGCTGAAATAGATGATCAATGATATCATACGAATGCCTCCTCATTTCACGATATATTTGTTATCTTTCTCCGGTATACCCTCCTCATCGGAAATATACCGTTCTACTTTCATTTTCAGTCCGTACTTTTCCCGCAACTTTGCGATTGTCTGCATCATAGGCGAAGCATGATGGACATCAATTGCGTCCTGACTTGTCCATTAATCTATCAGCAGTACCGTTTCAGGATCGTCAAACGGCTGAAAATAGGCGTAACGGAGATTGCCTTCCTCGTTTCGTATCATGTCAACCGTACCGCTTTGTACCATTTCTTCTGCGAATTTTCGAGCGTTTCCGTTTACGCCGGTGTAGTAGATGTTTACTGTGATGCTCATAGTATCACATACTCTCTTTCAGTATCTGCACGACCTCATCACGGTCAAGCACCTTGTAACCGCCGTTCAATATGATCGTTGCATCGGCGATACCCTCGATCATATCCTCAGTTGTGCCGAGGTCTTTGAGATTCATAACAAGTCCTATCTCCTTCATCCAGCTTTCCATAGCGGAAAGTCCCTCTTTTGCAAGCTGTTCATCGGTCTTGCCCTCAGCCGATATGCCCCAAACCTCTGTTGCAAATCTTGCAAACTTCTTCAAGCCGTAAGGCATGATATATCTGTAATACGGCAGAGATACCGCAGCCAGTGTCATTCCGTGCGTTGCGTCCGTATATGCACCAACCGCCTGACCGAGCATATGCACCATCCAGTCCTCGGATTTTCCTCTGGAAACAAGCGTATTCAGCGCCCATGTCGCAGTCCACATGATGTTGGAACGAGCTTCATAGTCCTGCGGATCATTCACAGCGATACGGCTTGCGTGGATAAGGCTTTTCATAAGCCCCTCGCTGATGTAGTCAGAGGTATTGTCGTCCTCACCTGAGAAATACTGCTCGCAGATGTGGTTGAGAATATCGTAGATACCTGCGACCATCTGATACTTGGGCAACGTCATGGTGTATCTCGGATTGAGAATAGAGAATTTCGGCATTACATCGTCACCGAACACATGACCGATCTTGAGCTTTGCTTCGTGATTGGTTATGACAGAACCGCCGTTCATTTCTGAACCTGTACCTGCCATTGTCTGTATGATGAAATTATTGCTATCCTGAACGACTGCGGTAAGAATGTTGCCGAGGTCGCTGGCGTTATGCCTAATCCGACTTCAGACAAGCTGAATGAGGGTATTGCTATCGCCCGTGAGAATAAGACAGATTTTATCCTTGCAGTCGGCGGCGGTTCTGTATGCGACTACTCTAAGGCGGTTTCGGTTTCCATTCACTGTGACGATGATCCCTGGGAGAAATACTATATCCGTTTTGAAGAACCGTCCTGCGAGATCGTTCCAGTGGGCTGTGTACAGACCGCTTTTTTTGATAGAACCTCCGCCGTACACGAACAGAATGTTTTTGCCGTAGTTTGAAAGCTCAGTTTTCAGATTGCTGAGAGAGTCTTTACCGAAATAGAGCTTGGTCGGGTTGTGATAGCTGAAATTTCCTAACATGATAATTACCTCCGTTTATTGATTATTGTTTTCCGTACACCAAATAACATAATCGAGTTTGTCGAGCAAAGCTTGTTCTTTGTGGATAGAATCAAGGAGAGAACGCCTTGCACTACGCAGTACACGCAATTTTTCGGCACAGCAATCCTTACCGCAGCATTCGGAAAGAAAAGCCTTAATCTGTTTCTCGTCCATTCCTGCTTTCGATAAAATCTCGACAATCTCCTTGTCGGTAATATTTGTGTTGGTTACTTTCATTCTATCACTCCTCAAAACAAAAAGAGTACAGGTTTTATGTCCTGTACTCATTATAGCATAGATTGCTCAATATGTAAAATGCTTATATTCTATACTTTGGTATGCTCAGATCGTATACTTTCATTACTTAGCCTTGCATGACATTTTCTCAACATCAAGCCTGAATACCACAACGCCGTTCAGCATTTCATCTTTGTATTCCCATTCGCTTTTATTGGTAGTCTGCTTCATAAGGCAGTTAAGACCGAGTATCTTTTCTGCTTTATCCTCAACAAGAGAAAGCGTGCCTGTTCCGATCACGCTTTGGAATTTTGCCGAAAAGTCGCAGGCTGTATCTGCTTCTAAAAGCTCATACCTGCCGTCGATCTCAAAGCCGACTTTGGGCGATGATTTGGCAAGCTCAAACTTTCTGCCTGCTCTTGCACCATGAAAATAGAATGAGTATTTTCCATTTTCTCGGATGTACCCATAATTGACCGGAACGATATAAATATCTCCATCATCATAGAAAGCGATCCTGATGATCTGTTCCTTTGCGATGAATGATTCGATTGCACTGCTATCGGTGATTTCTCTGTCACTGCGTCTCATATTGATTACTCCTGTACATTTTTTCAGTTTGAACACTTTTGATATATTCAAGGAATTTTCCTGCCGCACCCGAATAGGGACTGAGCTTCTTCCACGCAAGCACCGAGGTAAACGACAGTTCCGGTGTAAGCGGTCGGAACGTGAGCTTTGCTGGATCATACAGATCGACTGAGCCCTCTATCGTCAGCACACAGGCTATCCCGTGCTCTGCAAGAGGTGCAACATTGTTGATAAGGTTCATGGTCGCAACAATGTCCAGTTCGGAGACGGGACACCTCAGCCATTCTTCGATCTCGCTTTTCAGGGCTGTTCTGCTCGTCACCACCAAAGGCAGTCCCTTTAACTGTTTTCGGGTAATTGCTTTTTCTTTCGCAAGCGGGTGATCCGCAGGAATCAGCAAGCCCCACGTTTCCTTTGCCGGCAGACGGATATAATCGAATTTCTCTATATCCACAGGCTCTAACAGGATACCAAAGTCAAGCAGTCCATGTTCGAGTTTTTCCTTAACACGGTCAGCCGTACCTGTTAGAATATCAAAACTGACCAGTGGATAGCGTTCACGGAAATGTGCGATCAATTCGGGAAGTATCTCTGCCGCTTTCAGACCACCGCTGCCGACCGAGATCACACCGCTGATTTCATCCTGTTCCTGAAAGTCGCTGTCTATCTTCTTCATCAAGGTGACAACTTCTTCCGCACGTCTGCGGAGCATCACGCCTGAATCAGTCAGCGTCAGCCGTTTACCGCGAATAAAAAGAGTGGTATGCAGCTCGTCCTCCAGTTCCTTCATCTGCCTGCTGAGGGTCGGCTGCGTGACATGAAGCACCTCGGCGGCTCTTGATATGTTTTCCTCACGTACGACCGTCAGGAAGTATTCCAGTAAACGCAGTTCCATGTTCATTCCTCCAAGCACAGCTGAATATAAGTTCATTATACCACATCAGGGCTGAAAGGTCAATCGTCAGAAAAGGAAAAAGCTGCTACCGCAGTAACAGCCCTTTCACCACACGCAAACAACATAAGTATTTATTTAATAAGAATAACAGCTCCCTTGCGGGAGCTGGCCTCTTTAATAGCTTTGTACCACCAATAAATTTCGTGTGATTTTCGTGTGATTTCGTGTGATTTTTGACTGAAAATCAGTCACACGCAACTGCAAAAATGCAGTTGAAACTGTTTTCTACAGGCATGAGAAAAGCCTGTATTTCGGTGTTTTCCTCGAAATACAGGCTTCTTTAAAAGAGCGGACAGAGAGGGATTCGAACCCTCGTTACGCTATTAACGTAAACACGAGTTCCAGTCGTGCGCCTTAGACCAGCTCAGCCATCTGTCCATACTTTGGTGCGAGTAATGGGACTTGAACCCATACGTCTCTCGACACACGCCCCTCAAACGTGCCTGTCTGCCTATTCCAGCACACTCGCAAAGTACTTAAATATTATACTACAAAACAGATACAATGTCAATAGCTGCTTAATTATATTTATATTATTACTATTTACGTATTTTTATATAACAATTTTCGCGTGAACGACTGATACATACAAATGCAACTATAAAAACACTAAAAACTCAATTTTCGGCAATTTACGCTAAAACGCCCTATTGAAGTTCCTCTTCAGTGGGTGTAGAATAGTAACCATAGTAACAAAGAAAAAGGAGTCATAACATGGAAAATGAACGAATCAATGTATTGATCGGTGACGATTCAGCAACAAACGGAGTAAAAGTAGCAGCAAAGCTTAGGGAAGGCGGCATTACAGCCTATACCCGAAGGAAACATAGTAAAGCGATACTTGATTCTATTCTCAATGACAGACCTGATGTAGTTCTTGTAGACTTAACCTTACCTGACGCAGATGCGCTTATGGTAATGAAGCAAGTCAAAGAAACATTTGTCTCTCCACCTGCATTCATAGTTGTGTCTGATGTACAAAACAAATTTATTGAACGTCAGGTAATGGAAAACGGTGCATCATATTTCTTATCTAAGCCATATGATATGGAGTCTATCAGCTACATCGTAAAATCAGTATGCAGAAAACCTATACCTTCAAACTGTAACGATACCGAGATAATGGTAACAGACGTTATTCAAAAGCTTGGAATCCCGACACATATAAAGGGATATCATTATCTTCGCACTGCAGTACTTAGTGCAATTAAGAACAGCCAGCTTATGGAGTGTGTAACAAAACAGCTTTATCCATGTGTAGCAAAGAAATACGATACCACATCTTCTTGTGTTGAAAGAGCCATACGCCATGCAATAGAAATTGCATGGGATCGCGGAAACGCCGAGATAATAAACAATTTCTTCGGTTATACCATAGACACTTACCGCAGTCGTCCGACAAACTCGGAATTTATAGCACTTATAACCGACAAAATAAGGCTCAGATTAAAAAACACATCTGTATAATCCAATCACTCATAATCAAAAGCCCGTATCACTACGGGCTTTTATATTTATATATTCCTTATTATTCTACGCAATAGAAAAGTTGCAGCAACCATACAAAATGCAACAAGTATGAGCCAATTCTTTTCAATAAAGCTGCCATGCATCATTGAAAACAGATAGAAATATCCAAGCTTTTTGCCAAATGAAAAATTGAGGATATAATACATGACAGAAGCCATATATCCTGTTATGACATTTCTACCGATACCTGCAAATGCAAATCCAATCGCTCCCAGTAAAAGAGCAGTTGCCAATGATCCTATAAAATGCCTTATTGTTACCTGCGAGCCGCAATGCTTCATATACAGCACATAAGCTCCTATCATACACAAGATCACAACAACTGAACATACCAGTCTCAGAACACATACAATGTCATGGTCTATTTTTTTAGAGCGAACCACATCATATATGCTTTCATTCTGCTCAGGCAGATATACCGGAGTCATCAGGATTATGCCTATAAGAGGTACATAAACTTCGAGTGGCTGAGCTGCAAGGATACTGTCAAGCTGTGAAAGGCTGAAAAATATCGGTGAAACAAGAAGTATTCCCATTGCAACTATATAATGTACCAGGAAATTACGCTTTACGTCTGAATATACTACCCTTGCCAAACAGCCTGATACCATTGAAGCTTCCTCCCCTCTTCAGTTCATAAATACCAACAGTGAATAAAACCGCTGCTAAAGAAATCACAATATAAAAGACACGGTTAAAAACGAAATTATCCCAATTCATAAGAAATTTGCTTCTGTTTCCCAATGCATTATGACGACATATAAATGTAAACTTCCCTATCCGTCCTGATAATCCTGCTGTTCCGCCTGCCATAAGTCCCATAAACCACCATACGAACTGCACAAGTATCGCAGCTCCTGCTGACAGTATTTCCGTAACCAACATTCCTGTTGCTGTGGCAGCCATTATATTAGGCAGAAGCCAGAATATGGGCAGCGTAAACATAGCTGTCATATCTATATCTGAGCCATTATATCTTATAAGTATCTGTATAAAAGCAATGACCATAAATACAAATACAGGAATGAACATTGTTGTCACAAGTGCGAGAAAACGTGTGAATACAATGCGTAACGAGGACGATCTGCGAGAATATATAAGCTCACTCATTCTGCGGCGTCTATCTGCTGCGATAAGTGCAGCTGCAACAAACACAGGCAATATTGCAAGTACTATACCTGCATAATCGCTGAATAATCTTGCATATGCATTTGTTACTCTGTCATCTTTGAAAATGCTGTTGTAATCTTCAACTGCGTCCTCGTATGTCATTGGTACACGGGAGAACTTATAAACCAAGCCGTCAACAGCGTAATCAGAGCCGCCGCCGAGTATATCATCAACATCTTCCATTATTTCTTTAAAACGCTCATAAGTCATATTATCATTAATAGGCATATCACTTATTTCATACTCACTGTAATCATGTGTACCGTCTGTAATATAACTAACCTCTGCACTTTTCTTATTTTCAGCAATACCTGCACTGTCCAGACCTGTGATCTCGCATATGTATTTTTCTATCTTTTCTTGCTCCTCATTATCAAGGTGAACAGCTTTATAAAAACCAAAGGGATAGCACACATACCTGTTCGACAAGAATTCCACCGTCAGTGCATCTGTGGCTGTTGACATAATAAGATCGTGATCTTCAACGATCTTTTCTCCATAATCATAGTCACCTTTACTTGGCGGATAAACCTTTTCTCCGCCTTCCATGAAATACTGACTTACTATCATCATAATAACGAGCAGGGAATATAAAATGTAAGTCAGAGAACGAAAAATTTTCCTGCACTCCTTACAGAACAGCATCATTCCTCACCTCCGACAATATCACAGCCGTGACTGTGCAAACAGTAAACGTAAGCACCTTCAAGGTCGGGTTCTGTAAGAACAGTATTAGGCAGATCAGGCTCAGTATCAGATACTATCCTTACTGTAACATAATCAGTCTGCGCAAGCATACCTGTTACGATATACTCGTTTTTTATCTGAGGAAGAAATCTCTTCTCAACATTTGCTGTGTAGATATGTCCCCTTGCATTTTCAAGTATTTCGCTGACCTTTCCTTTCCAGAGTATCCTTCCTGCGTCCATTATGGCTATATTTTCACAGGTTGCTTCAATATCTCCGACAATATGTGTTGAAAGGAGAACTATGCGCTCCTGAGCTACTTCGCACAGCAGATTTCTGAAACGGATACGTTCTTCAGGATCAAGTCCTGCTGTAGGTTCGTCGACTATGAGTACCTTCGGATCATGGAGAAGTGCCTGCGCGATACCGATTCTGCGCTTCATGCCGCCTGACAGTTCCTTTACCTTTTTGTGACGATGCTCAATAAGATTTACCTTGCGAAGAAGCGAAGTAACACGTTTTTTACATTCAGCCTTTGGTATGCACGAAAGTGCTCCGAGATATTCAAGAGCCTCATCACACGCCATATTGGGGTACATTGAAAAATCCTGCGGAAGATAGCCTGTCATGGCTCGTATTTCCTTTGCCTTTTCAATTGGTACTCCGCATATGGTTATATCTCCGCTCTTCTTTTTGTGAAGCACGGCAAGTGTTTTCATCAATGTAGTCTTTCCTGCACCGTTTCGTCCGAGGAGTCCGAACATTCCTTTTTCAATAGTAAGATCAATGTCAAAAAGTGCCTGCTTTTTGCCGTAGAACTTATTGACATTTTTTATTACGATCTTTTCGTCCATTTTATCGCCTCCAAAAATAATGACATGATAAGCATTCCCTATCATGTCATTATAATAATCTATGAATTTCAACTTTTTATCTACTTTCCGATTTTTTTACAGAAAATTCTGCTGTGACTCTTCCGCCGCCTTTTTCACCATTGGTGATATAAAGATCACCTCCGCATTTTCTGCATAATAATCGGCAGATGTAAAGTCCGAGTCCGAAATGTTCTATTTCATCTTCATTTTCACCGCGGTAAAATGGCTGCCAGGCTTTTCGCAGAGCTTCTTCCGAGAAGCCCTCACCGTCATCGGAAACCGTTATCCTGAGTTTTTCATTTTCAATTTCCGCGATACAGCTGACTTCACTCTCTTTGTATCGCTCAGCATTTGAAACAATATTTTCAAATACCTGCATGATAAGTTCACGGTCATTATAAATAAGAAAGTCCTCTTTTTTCTTTACGGACATAGAAAAAAAATCATCTCCGCATATGAGCTTTCCTACTTCATCAAAGTTGCCGCAAAGCTCATTATACGATATTTCTTCTTCCTCGGGAATGATATCCTCAAGCTTATGAGCTGCGCTCATCTTTTCTGTGTAATGCTCCAGACGCTCCACCTGTATGCTCATTTTACTGAGGATATCCGCCTGCTTTTCGGTACTTATCCTGCCGTCAAACTTCTTCACAAGTTCTGTATATCCTTTAAGCACCGTTATAGGAGTACGGAGATCATGTGAAAAGGCTGAATTAAGGCGTTTGCGCTCTTCAAGGGATTTCCACAGCTCGTAGTTGCTCGAATATAGATTTTGGCGCATATTCTCAAATGACTCGCATAATCTGCCAATTTCGTTTTTGCACTCAGTGCGAATTTCAAAATCAAGGTCGTCATTAAGTATCCTTTCAGATGCAGATAACAGCGTATCTATTGGCTTTTTGACTTCTGCTGCATAAAAAGCTTTCACAGTGAACCATATACAAAGTACCGACCACAGCGAAACCGCAATATATCTGCCATAATGAAGCAGGTCATATAACCACATATCATCGGGAAGGCTATTCCACAGTCGGTACTCGTCCATAGAAAAATATTCCGGCAAGAACACATTTACATACCGCTCAACATACCATCTCTGAAGATAATCAAAAAGCGCGTAAATCAGCCAGTTACCTATAACGCATACCACAAAGCAAACTGCAAGATACTTTACAAAAGAGCCTTTGATACCGACATTTTTTACTTTATCCATTTGTACCCCATTCCCCATACAGTACCGATATGCTTATCCTGTCCGTATTTTCCCAGCTTTGCTCTTATACGTCTTATATGCTCGGCTATGACCGAGCTGTCCCCCTCTGCGTCATATCCCCATATTTTCTCGTAAATGCGCTCTTTATCGAAAATCTGTCCTGTATTAAGCGAAAGGAGCTCTATTATGCGGAATTCCTTGTTTGCAAGGTCAATAACTACATCTCCTGCCGAGACTTTTTTCTCGGTATAGTCGATTACAAGATCACCGTAAAAACGTACATTCTTTGCTGCACTTACACGTCTGTCCCTGCGTATATGTGCAGCTACACGAGCTCCAAGCTCGTCCAGTGAAAACGGCTTGATTATGTAATCATCTCCGCCTGCGGCAAAACCGTTTATCTTATCCTCGTCCTCAACTTTTGCCGTAAGGAAAAGAATAGGACAGCTTACATGGTCTCTTATGCGCCGACATACTTCAAAACCGTCACCGTCAGGCATATTCACATCAAGGAGAATTATATCGGGAGATTTTGATACAGCTTCAACCGCCTGTGCTCCGCTGTATGCTGTATATACACAATACCCCTCAAGCTCAAAATAGTCCTTCAATAATCCTACAACGTCTTTTTCATCATCTGCAATAAGTATGCTGTACATGATCTCCGCTCCTTTCCGTTTTATTTTATATCGTAAAAATCAACTTTTTATCAACTGTTTTATTAATGTCTGCTCAACTATTATAACTCCAAATATTGTCATTGTCAATTGCGAGCAGAAAGAGTACTTCAATGTTTTTTCCTCGTCTGTTTACTCTGTAATCATTGATTTATCCATAAGAGTATGTTATAATAATAACAAATAAAATACAGGAGCATTATCATGTCAAAACTGATATCAGATAAATTCAAGGACTGGGAAAAAGTCTGCAATGAGCGTTTCAACAAACTAAAAGAAAACGAAGAAAAGCTCAACAGATTCTTTATCTCAGCATATGGTCTTGAAGATGAGCTCACACCTGAGGTCAGCGATGAGGATATTACCTTACGCAGAGCTGACCTTCAAAGAGAGATAAAAAGCCTTATAAGCTATGCTGTAGGCTGTATTTTCGGGCGTTATTCACTTGACCGTGAGGGGCTTTGCTACGCAGGCGGCAACTGGGACTCCTCTGCATATTCTACTATTATCCCATGTGAAGAAAATATAATGACAGTAAACAGTGCTGACAGCGGACTTACGGCTGCTGTTACAGACTTCATAGAGAAAGCTTATGGAAAGGAAACACTGGAAGAAAACCTTTCCTATATAGCTGATGCCCTGGGCGGCAGCGGAGATGCCCGTGAAGTGATACACAGTTATCTCAGGAAAAGCTTCTTTAAAGAACACAGCCAGATATACCGCAATCGCCCTATATACTGGCAGTTCAGCTCGGGAAGCAAAAAAGCCTTCAAGGCAATTATGTACATTCATCGCTATAACCCCGATACTCTATTGGTACTTGAGGAAAAATATGCTGTGCCGTATTATGAACAGCTCAAATGCAGGCTTTCACATCAAAACGAAGAATACCGAAGTGCAAACGGCAAGGAAAAAACTGCCTTTCGCAGGAACATAAGCCGAACACAGGCACTTATCACTGAAATGGAGGGATTTATACAACGGCTTCATCTCCTCGCAGCTGAAAAGATCAGCCTTGACCTTGATGACGGCGTAAAGATAAACTACGAAAAACTCAAAGATATACTGGAATGACCAACTATCAATCAATGATAATGAGGAAAATCTTTTTACTTGACTTTTATAACATATTAATGTATAATAAACGCTGATATATTAACCAAGGAGGATAAAATGAAGAGAATAATCCTGAATATGGCACCTTACTGGCATATCGTCCTTATCATTCTTGTTTTTCTCGGAGTACAGGCATACTGTGACCTTTCACTTCCGCAGTACACATCTGATATGATAGATATCGGTATCCAGAACCATGGTGTGGAGTATATTCTTCCCGAAAAGATGACTTCGGAAGATATGCAGTATTCTACACTGTTCATGACAGACAGTGAAAAACAAAAGTGGGAAAGCCTATACTCTCAGAATGGCGATATATATGAGAGAAAGGCCTCTGACAAGGAGCTTGAAGACTCGACCGAGGAATTCCTCGTACCTGTTGCGCTGTCTCAGCAGACAGGCAATATGAGTGAGGAGAGATTTAAGGCAACTTTAAAAGAATCAATGGCAAAGTCTCCGCAGCAGTCTCCCGAAGAACTTGATATCGACAGTCTTACTCTCAACGAGATAAGTGAGAATATGCACCTTGACCTTAAAACATTTGAGGCAAAGAACGAAAACGGTGTTATGACTACATATGTGGATATGCGCCCTATAATGCTGGGACTTATAAACAATGGTATGCTTGATACCGAACAGATATCAACTCTCCGCAGTCAGCTTGAAGAAACCGTCTCCAAAGTCGGCAGCAATACCATGAAGTCAATGGGCATTTCCTATGCCATTTCAGCCGACAAAGCCGCAGGAGTTGACGTAGACAGTATACAAAAGAAGTATCTATGGATGCAAGGACTAAAAATGCTTGGTATGGCTTTCCTTATGCTTGCTGCTTCAATCGGTGCAGGCTATTTTGCAGCGCGTACAGGTGCAGGAATAGGACGCGATCTCCGCGAAAAGATATTCAGAAAGGTAGTAGGCTATTCAAATACCGAGATAGACAAATTCTCAACAGCCTCCCTTATAACTCGAAGCACAAACGATGTACAGCAGATACAGAACGTAACGGCTGTACTGCTGAGAGTACTCATGTATGCACCTATACTCGGTATCGGCGGCGTTATAAAGGTCCTTAATACAGGCGCACACATGGGCTGGATAATCATTGCTGCTGTATCTATTATCCTAATGTTCATTCTTGTTCTTATGATAATCGCTATGCCGAAATTCAAAATAATGCAGAAGCTTGTGGACGGTCTCAACCTTATTTCACGCGAGATACTGACAGGTCTCAGTGTAATAAGAGCCTTCGGACGTGAAAAGGAAGAGGAAAAACGCTTCGACAAGGCAAATACCGATCTTATGAAAACTCAGCTCTTCACCAACAGAGTAATGACATTTATGCTTCCCGGTATGATGCTGGTAATGTACGGTGTTTCACTCACTATCGTATGGGTATCGGCGCACAGAGTGGATACAGGCGATCTACAGGTAGGTGCGATGACAGCATTTATCAGCTACTCCATTCAGATAGTAATGTCTTTCCTTATGCTTACGGTAATGTCGGTCATACTCCCCCGTGCAGGAGTTGCAGCTGACAGAATAGACGAAGTGCTCAAAACAGATACAACTGTACTCGAACCAGAAGCTCCTAAATCAATAACTGCTCCTACAGGAACAGTCTGCTTCAATAACGTTTCATTCAAGTACCCTAACGCCGATGACAACGCTATAAGCGATATAAGCTTTACGGCAGAGTCAGGCAAAACAACTGCTATCATAGGAAGTACGGGCTGCGGCAAATCTACTCTTATCAATCTTATCCCACGTTTTTACGATGTTACTGAGGGAAGCATAACCGTTGACGGCGTAGATGTTCGTGAACTGAGCAAATCTGATTTGAGAAGCAGGATAGGTCTTGTGCCACAGAAAGGTGTGCTTTTCTCGGGTACTATATGCTCTAACCTTAAATTCGGCAAGCTTGATGCTACAGATGAAGAGCTTGAAAAAGCTGCTGAGATCGCTCAGGCTTTGGAGTTCATCTCAACTGATGAAAAAGGTTTTGAAAGAGATATCTCTCAGGGCGGCAGCAACGTTTCTGGCGGACAGAAGCAGCGTCTTGCCATTGCACGAGCTATCGTCAAGAAACCGGAGATATACATTTTCGATGACAGCTTCTCTGCTCTTGATATGAAAACTGATGCTGCGCTCAGAAAAGAGCTTGAAAAACACGTTAAAAATTCAGTAGTTATCATAGTTGCTCAGCGTATCAGCACTATCATGAATGCCGATCAGATAATCGTGCTCGATGAAGGCAGATTAGTCGGCAAGGGTACTCACAGAGAGCTTATGATGTCCTGTGATACCTATAAACAGATAGCAGGTTCTCAGCTTTCCGAGGAAGAACTTAAAAAGAGCATGGGAGGTGAGGATAATGAGTGAAAACAATAAAAGCAATATGCCTGTACAGCGTCCGCGAGGACATATGGGCGGCGGAGGCAGATTTGCTCCGGGTGAAAAGCCAAAGAACTTCAAAAGCTCAATGAAAAAGCTCATATCCTACCTTGGTGCATATAAAATAGCTATTTTCATCGTTATGATACTGGCTGCGGTCGCTACAGTTTTCTCGGTTGCAGGTCCTAAAATAATGGCTAAAGCTACAAACGCGCTGTTTGACGGACTTATGAGCAAGATCGCAGGTACAGGCGGTATCAATTTCGGATACATCGGCAAGATACTTCTCTTTACTCTCGGTCTTTATATTTTCAGCTCTGTTGTAAGCTTTTCTCAAGGCTGGATAATGACAGGTATATCACAGAAAATATGTTACAGACTGAGAAAGGATATATCCGAAAAGATAGCACGTATGCCAATGGGCTATTTTGAAAGCAGAACTTACGGTGAAGTGCTCTCGCGTATCACAAACGATGTTGATACAATGGGTACTACACTTAATCAGAGCATAACTCAGATAATCACATCTGTGGCTACTCTTGTAGGTACGCTTGTAATGATGCTTTCCATATCGCCGCTGATGACGCTTATTTCAATAGTTATTCTTCCAATTTCGGCAATACTTCTTTCACTTGTTATAAAGAAGTCACAGAACCACTTCCGTACTCAGCAGGAATACCTGGGACATATAAACGGTCTCGTTGAAGAAACATACAGCGGACACACAGTAGTTCAGGCTTTCAATAAGGAAGAGGAGACACTGAAAGATTTCTGTGATACAAACGATGTGCTCTATAAATCGGCATGGAAATCACAGTTCATATCTGGTATAATGATGCCTATAATGCAGTTTGTCGGAAACCTCGGCTATGCAGGCGTTGCTATCTCAGGCGGACTTCTTGCAATCAAGGGCGTTATCGGTATCGGTGACATACAGGCATTCATTCAGTATGTAAATCAGTTCACTCAGCCGATACAGCAGATAGCTCAGGTAATAAACCAGGTACAGTCCATGACTGCGGCTGCTGAAAGAGTATTTGAATTCCTTGAAGAAGAGGAAGAAGAGTTGATACCTGCTGACGCTGTTATCCCTGAAAATGTTGTCGGAGATGTAAGCTTTGACCACGTTTCATTCGGATACAACAAGGATAAAATTATCATCGGTGATTTCAGTGCTGATATCAAGGCAGGTCAGAAGATCGCCATAGTCGGTCCTACAGGTGCAGGAAAAACTACCATGGTAAAGCTGCTTATGCGCTTCTATGATGTAAACGGCGGAACGATCTCACTTGACGGAACTGATATCCGAAAGATACCGCGTTACGAACTGAGAAAGAACTTCGGCATGGTTTTACAGGATACATGGCTTTTCAATGGCACTATCATGGAAAATATACGCTACGGCAGACTTGATGCCACAGATGAAGAAGTCATTGCTGCAGCTAAAGCCGCTCACGCTCACCACTTCATCAAGTCACTTCCAAACGGCTATGATATGGTACTGAATGAGGACGCAAGCAATGTATCTCAGGGACAGAAACAGCTCCTCACCATTGCAAGAGCTATCCTTTCAGACTCTAAGGTAATGATACTCGATGAAGCAACTTCTTCTGTTGATACACGTACAGAAGTGCTGATACAGGACGCTATGGACCGCCTTATGAACGGCAGAACAAGCTTTATTATCGCACACCGCCTTTCAACTATCAAAAATGCTGATATAATACTTGTTATGAAGGACGGCGATATTATAGAACAGGGCAATCACGAGGAGCTTCTCGAAAAGAACGGCTTCTACGCACAGCTCTACAATTCACAGTTTGAAATTGCATAAACAAAAACGGTCTCTTTCGAGACCGTTTCTTTTATGTTGATTTATTACAAATTATATGTTATACTTATCAAGGGAGGTAATATCTATGACTTTTGAAAGACTTGAAAAGAATATATTTGATAACATATATGAGGCTCAGCTGAAACTCGGTTACGATCAGCGTCCCATGAGCCTTAATTATACAAATTCTTCACTATGTCATCTTATCGGAATAAATGACACTGCGCAACTGCAACAGTTTCTTGAAAGTTTTGCTGACAGTGTAACTCAAAAGCTCGGAAAACTAACTTTTCGCAGTACTCAGAACGGTTTCTGTATAACTATCCCTGCGGAGGGTACAGCTTATGTCAACAAGCACAGCAACGGAAAAGAGTTCATGAAAAAGCTTGTGGAAGCAGTAAGGAACCATGCGGATACCGAAATGATACTTGGTATATTCAAAAAAGCTTCCGAAAATGTTTCCATAACTGAGCTCAACAATGATGAATTCCGTTATCTCGTATTCTTCCCAGATATGGCCCCCGATGAGTATTACTACTGTATATCCGAAGAAGAGGAAATGGACGGAAGTATCCATGCGTCATATCACAGATTTATTCGTGAGGATTATGAGGAACTTGGCTTCTGAAATGGACAAAAGCTGTATTCGCCTATGAATACAGCTTTTCTGATCTGTCCATTACAAAGAAATCGCCTCAGCTGATCATGTGCAGATATCAACTGCGGCATCGCTCAAATAACAACCCAATTATTCTCGCATTACAATTATAGCACTTATATAAAACCATGTCAATAAGAAAGAGCGTTATCTGTCAAAAGTGTACAAATAACGCTCGTATTTTTATATTTTTATTATTTTTTTGACTTGTCTATCTTCTCGCTTTTTACAATAAGAATATCATTCAATTTCAGCTTTACACTGTCAACGGGAACGATAGTAAGCTCTCCTCTCAGGATAACGTGAATGCTAAAATTGTATTTTTCTCTTATATCCAATACGCTCATTCCCGAAAAACCGCTTTTGTGGTCAACAAGTATCTCTCCTACTTCTTTTATATCAGGAAATCTGACATCTGACTGCTGATTTTTCGTGTACTGCTCAACAAAACCTGCACTGATGATACCAGTTGGGATAGCAACTACTCCCACGCCGAGAAAAGCTATACATATTCCTATAAGCTTTCCTATGACAGTTACCGGATAGATATCACCATATCCAACTGTAAGAAGCGTTGAAACGCTCCACCATATTCCCGAAAAAGCATTGCTGAAAACCTCGGGCTGCGCCTCATGCTCCACGCTGTAGATACCCAGAGATGAAGCGAGCATAAGTACGATAATGATGAAAACAGATGAAAAGATCTGATTTTTCTTCTCGATAAGAACTGTTGTAATAACATGAAACGAGTCATAGTGCGCATTGACTCTGAAAAGGTGGAATATCCTTACCACTCTCAACATTCTGAATACGATAAAACCGTCAAGGAATATGAATGGAAGTATCGTAAGAAGATCGACTACGCCGTCAAAAGACACAAGAAACCTCATCCTCGCCTTGAATTTGCCAAACTGTGGGTAAAGCAGGTCGGCCGACCATATTCTGAGTATGTATTCAATGCAGAAGATAAGTACAGTAACTCCCTCTATAATTTTAAATCCTGTCCTAAAACCTGACAATTCGTCAAATGTTGAGAGAAAAACAGTGAGGATATTCAGAATAATAACAGTAACTATAAGATAATCAAACGCTCTGCTGGGAAAATCATTCTTGTTTCCGATCTGAATAATATCGAAAATACGCTTTTTAAGCTTATTATTCTTAATTTCACTCAATTCCACTCAGCTCCCTGTAAAGTTTTTGTGCATAGCCGTCTGTCATGCCGCAGACAAAGTCCGTGACCAGCATAAGCCTTAGATAAAGCTTTTCATTTTCAGGATTTCCTATAGCATAGGTCTTATACGCACGTATATAATTCTCGGAAACTATTTTCATTATGCGCTGTTCTATAGCCGAGCTTTCAAGGTCTGTATCATACACTATAGCTGCCTTCGTCAGCTTACTCAGGAGGAATTCGTATATCTCACCTGCGGCTATTTCAAGCTTGAATATATCCTTTGACTGAAAAACATATCTGCTTGCTATATCTCCAAGTGCATATGCGAGAGCATTTCCGTGTGAGACTGCAAGAAGTTCCTTAGGAAAGCTTCCTTCCATTATTTCCTTATAGTTACTTGTAAAGCCGAAAGCTGCACATCTTAAAAGAACACCCTGTACATAGATTATCCAACGCTGTACTGCATTCTGCTCAGGCGATGAAATACCTTTTTCATTTGCCTGACTGTAATAGTCCTCAAGCTTTTTAACAGCCTTGCAGTACTCCTCGCTCTCATCACTATCCGCACATCGTGCTATATATTCGTTTTTAAGGTCATATAATAACTGATCGTAGCTCACAAACCCTTTTTTCACAGCGTCCTCGATATCGGCTGTCTTATACGCGATATCATCAGCTGCTTCAAGAATAAAGGCAAGAGGGTGTCGGCAGTCTACAGCTCCTGTGCTGTTTACTATGTCCTCAAATATATCCTTATCGGCATAGTAATAGCCCATTTTCTTATCCTTTATATTTCCGCTCTTTTTGTTTATGCCTGTGGACGGAACAGGATATTTTATTATAGTATTCAGCAGAGTATATGTAAGGTTCATACCGTTTTCATCTACAAGAAAATGCAGCTTTGTAAGAAGTCTGAGTGCCTGTGCGTTGCCTTCAAAGTGGTAAAAATCATTGAGCATCTGAGGCGTAAGAAGCTCGTCTATCTTTTTGCCGTCAAATTCAAGCTTACTAAGATTTTTCCTGAACCAGTCACGGACGTAGTCCTCGCCGAAGTGTCCAAAAGGCGGATTGCCGATGTCATGGATTAGTCCTGCACATTCAAGTACACTGCATATCTTGTCTATATCCTCATAAGAAAGTTCTTTATCCTTTCCGTATTGCAGTATATTGCGGAATATCATCTGTCCGAGGGACTTGGCAAACGATGAAACTTCAAGAGAATGAGTCAGACGAGTACGCACAAAGTCTCCCCTGTCAAGCGGAAATACCTGCGTCTTATCCTGCAAGCGTCTGAATGACGCACTGCCGATTATCCTGTGATAATCACGCTGAAACTCGTTTCTTGTATCCGTACTTACAGAAGTTGTAGAATAGCTCCTTCTGCGCTTTTCACATAATAGTTTTTTCCAGTTCATATTACAGCTCCGTTCTCACGATAATTGGCTTGTCGATCACTATACTTTCGGGTTCAACGATACAACCATATGCAAGGATATTTACTCCTGCTTTCTGCGCAGCTCTAAGTGCATTTCCAAACTCCCTGTGCATCTCATCATTAGGTCGGAATTTCTTTATTTCCTTCATCTGTATAACAAACAGAAGATATGCTCCGTAGCCCTCAGAAGCTGCACGGATAAGCTCGTATATATGCTTTACTCCACGTTCTGTGGGAGCATCGGGAAACAGTGCGATACCATTATTTTCAAGGGTAACACCTTTTACCTCAAGGAATGATATCTTCCCTTTTTCCTCTATCCTGAAGTCAAATCGTGATGCTCCGTATGTATATTCCCTGCGTATCACTGCCTGTTCCGAGAATAGCTTTCCGCTTTTGAGCCATTCCTCAGCCGCTGAATTTGGTATCTGCGAATCCATATTGACAAGCAGGGGCGGAAGTCCGTCGCGCAGTTTTTCCACTGCAACAAGATCGTATTTTGTCTTTCTTGCAGGATTGTCCGAACGTTCAAGATAGACAGTGACACCTTTTCTGAGTAGTTCCCTGCATCTTCCCGTATTCTTTACGTGTACCGTCTCCCTTTCGCCGTTTATCATCACTTCTGCAATAAATCTGTTGGGACGGGATATGAATACGGCTTTTTCAATATTTCGGTACTTCATATTCTTTACCGTAGATCTCATTGTAGGTATCCTTAGTACACATTACATAGACATCGTATGTGTCACACTTATCCTTGAATATTCTTTTTCCCTTTCCGATATAAGCCGTAGCCACATAATCACCTTTAAGCCCAAGCTCATCACATATAAATCCGAGTTCCTGCGGTCCGTCGCATACTATAAGATCAGGTTCGCCAAAACTTTTCCATTTATCAAGTACTTTTTCTTTTTCCTCATCGTCAATTACTACATGGCTGATAAATGAAAGATCATAATTAAGATCATAATAAATGCTATTGTCGAAATATGCATTTACGGCAATACTTGAAGCGTTAACTAAATATATATCGCTTTTTGCCCATGTGGTGAGTATCTTTTTACCTTCAAAGCCGTTTTCCTTTATCCAGTCTGCGATCGCAGGTGCAGGATCATAAGGAAGTTTTATCTCACGATAAAAGCTCAGGCTGTCCCAGTATACATTGATGGCTGAAAATGCTGCCGCAGCTCCAATAATTATCTTTTTTGTGAAAGAAGCTGATAGACCTGCTTTTTCTGCAAGCTGAGTAAATTCATTTGTTCTTATCGGCTCTTTATCTGCTGCTGTCCACAGAATAAATAGCATATACATAAAGAATATACCGAAATGGTGCGGACTGATGTGCATTGCTGTAAGTACGGCAATGAAAGCATAGGGTATAAAAAGCTCCGCTATCATGCGTCTTTTTTTGCATATCACAAATAAAACTGCCCAAATAAGGAGTGATATTGCTCCTGCGGCAATAACTTCTCCAATAGGATTTACTTCTTCCCTCATGTAAAGAAGTTCCGATGAGAACGAAGTAAAGAGGTTTTCTGACGGTATAAGTAACCAGCTGAACAGATAACAGGCTGCAAGGCTGTGCTGTCCGCCCACTGTCTGCTTCATCGCATATGTATCTGCATGAGGCATGATATCTGCTATCATTGTCAGTGCAGCAGCTAAAAGTACGATATAGCTTACCATAAGCTTTTTATTGGATATGATGCCTGTACACATTTTCTTAACGCTGCGCTCTCTTATAGCTTCGCCGATCATATCTGCTACAACTATACCGCCTGCAAATGCAATTCCGTATGAATGTACAGTACACATAAATATCAGTGCCAGACAATATGGAAATGGCTTTTCGTGCCTTTTCTTATAACACATAGCTGCAAGCAGACATGAACAAGTAAGCATCATATACGGACGTGATACTACACTGTACTGATACAGCAGGAAAAAGCTGAACGGTATAATAGTTTTTGTTATCCTGCTGAAAGGTGAACGGAACTGTATGAGCAGGATCACTGCTTCAACAAATATAAAGTTCACTGACTTTATGGCTACTTCAAAAGATAAGCCAAATGATATGGCGATTTTTAAAAGTATATGCCACATGGGAGGATGTCCCTCATAATGCGTCCAGTGCATCAGCACATCATGCCATGTGGAGTCCCTTGCGATCAGATAAGCCTGTGCTTCGTCAAACCACGGTTCATGGGCGTATAAACCAATTACAGCCAATGCAGATACTATGAACGTTATGACCAACGATATCATAAGATCAGATTTTTTGTTCTTTAAAACCATATTTGCACCTCGTTATTTATTCTGTTCCATAACGTCCAGATAATGAAGTTCTCTGAACTTTTTCGGAGTAATGCCGTTTATTTTCTTGAATACGCTTATGAACGCGCTCTGCGATGAAAAACCAAGAGCAAGCGATATCTCAAGACATGAAAAATCAGAATATCTCAGCAGATTTTCTGCGGTTGATACCTTAGCCTGTATTATAAATGCCTTTATGCTCATTCCCTTTTCCTTTGAGAAGAGCTTTGAAAGGTATGAGGGATTAAGTCCCACATGATCTGCCAGCAGGGTAAGCGTAAGCTCCTCGTGGAGATGCTCATATATATAATCTATGCATCTTCTGACATGAAGAGATACAACGTTATCCTTTTTTAGAGTACGCATACGCTCTGTAAAATCAAGCTGCATCTCCCCCAGCAGGTCGATTATTTTTTCCGCATCGTTGAGCTTGTCCGCACGCTGTATATATATATCGCTGAGAGTATATGCTGTATTGTGTTCCATACCGCCCTCAATGCAGAATCTCGCTACCATAGCTACAGCAGTTACGAAATGATACATCACATTACGCACTGGATCATTGGAAAGTGTACCCTTGCCCTCGAAAAAATTCCTGCGTATGATCTCAAACCTCTTTTTTATCCCCTCGATGTCTCCTGCCTGAACCATTCTGTAAACACTCAGCTCACGTTCAAAGGGACTTCGCATAAAGCCGTCATTTTTCTGTATATAAAGCCTATAATTCAGATCACGGTCAGTTTTCATAATCTCCCCCCAATTCAAAAATTGCGGTATTATTCCCATTATTTGCTGTAATCCTATTATATCCTATTTTTGATACAAATGCAATATTTCTGATATAATTTCTTTGTTTGTTCGACTATAATATAGGCAATGAAGAACAAATGAAAACAACGTGATATTGCTGTAAAGGAGGAGTTTTATGGCAAAAGCAAATGATCTTACGCAGGGAAAAGTTACAGGTCTAATACTTAAATTCTATTTTCCAATGCTGTTGACAAATATGCTTCAGCAGTTATATACGATCGCTGATACAGCTATAGTTGGAAAAGGTCTTGGCGACAATGCTCTCGCGGCAGTCGGAAATATGTCATCTCTTACTTTTCTGATATTTGGCTTCTCCATGGGACTCGCCAACGGTTTCTCTGTTATTATTGCCCAGAGCTTCGGTGCAAAGGACTATTCAAAGCTGAGACGTTCTGTAGCTTCGTCAGCAATGCTCTGCTTTATTATTGGGATTATCCTCACAGCAGTAAGTATCTTATTCCTGAAGCCTGTACTGCATCTTCTGAGGACAGATGAAGCTATAATGCACGATGGTCTTGTATACGGCTACTTCATATTCGGTGGTCTTATCGCAACTATCACTTATAACCTCTGCTCATGTATACTCCGCGCACTGGGAGACAGCAAAACTCCGTTCATTGCTATAATCATATCCAGCATAGTCAATATCTGCCTTGACAGCTTCTTCATATTTGTACTGAAAACAGGCGTTGAAGGAGCTGCTATAGCTACAATATTCTCACAGATAATGTCGGCTTTTATCTGCTGGCTCAGAATACGCAAAATAGAAGAACTCAATATAACAAAAACGGACTTCCGCGGTAACGGACAGCTATATGGCGAACTCTTCAAAAACGGTCTGCCTATGGCATTTATGAACTCAATTACAGCTGTTGGCTGTATGGTAATACAGTATTTTGTAAACGGTTTGGGAGTTGCTTATACTACTTCGTACTCTGCTTGCAGCAAATTCCTCACACTCTTTATGCAGCCTGCATGCACAGCAGGATTTACAATGTCGGCATTCACGAGTCAGAATTACGGTGCAAGACGGTTTGACCGCATACGCGAGGGACTCCATGTTTGCCTTGCTATCGCAACTATCTCATACATTGTACTTGGCTCGGTAATGGTATTCTTCCCCGAAGCACTTGCAAAAATCATGTTAAACGGTGAAGAACCTGTTGCCATCGCAAAGACATATCTTCCTGTATGCGGAATATTCCTGTTTGCTGTTGATTTCCTTTTCGTATTCAGAAACGGCTGTCAGGGCTTCGGCAAGCCTTTTATCCCTATGATATCGGGAATAGCCGAAATGGCACTCAGAATTGCAGTCATCGCTCTGTTCATATCAACAGTCGGCTTCAGAGCTACAGCATACGCAGAGGCTTCTGCATGGATAGGAGCACTCCTGATCAATATGACTGCTTTTGAGCATACTCTCAGAAAAAATCTCTCCGAACCTGTTGTACACAGGAAAGAGATAAAAACAGTTGCATGATCCCAGACTGATCTATCAGTCGAAAATATACACCCAATCACTTCCTCACTCAGCTGTCTGTAATCCAATCCGTTACAGGCAGCACTTTTTTTGCAAAAAACAGCCCCTCGTATAAACGAAGGGCTGTATCTTATCTTTCTTTTGCAATTCGGATCAAACGTCAGCGAGTCGCCGTAAGTTTTTAATCACCGATCACCTGGTTTTTTTGCATTTCTTCATAATTGCTTTTAGCTTCAACCTGACTGTTGTAATTATCTTCTATAGCTGCCTGTATCTGTGCATTTTCGGCATTGATAATATCTTCTGAACTATCTATATCATGGCATATATCGTTTCTGTGTATCTTTAATATATTATCTCTGCCTGTTATTTTTATGCCAATATACGGATCGATGTAGGAAGAATACATAAGGAAGCTTATTCCTGCACTATATATCTTCATGTTTTTCTTTGAAGCAGCAAAAGCAGGTGTATCAAGCACACGTTCGCCGATATATTCATCGTCACCTTCCGAAGTGAACTCAAGTGAGAAGCCAAATTTATTAAATATTACGTTTTTACTGTCATTATTGTCAGTAAACTGAGTGAACTGCTGTAATTCAGAATTATCCATTGCATAATCGCCGTTAGGATAGTTTTTGATTTCAAGATGATCTGAACCACCGTCCAAAATATCTTCACCAACATTGGCATATGGTTTATAATAGCACAAAGAACTGCCATTGCTTTCGTCATACGTCTTACTTGTAAAATATTTTTTACGCTTGAACAAAGAATGATCTTCTTTTGGCATTACCGATGTGTCATTAAAATATACGGAACAGTTCCACAGCTCTTTCCCGTCAGGCATTTCATATAAATAGCTTTCCCCCGTATTTTCGTCAATGGCTGTTGCTGCAATATCATAGAAATACTTTCTGTTATCATTGAGATAGTTACCGTACAATATCTCGGTGTGCAGCAGATCAACGTTATCATTATACTTAAACACATGATCGTACATAAAAGAAGCCGCCATTACTTTCTGATCGTCACTGTCAAGAACATCATCTCTTTTACTTCCGAAAAACAACTTGTTGACTATGTTTTTAGTCAGGTAATCATCTAAAACATCATATAGTCCAAGCTTTTCAAAGTCTGAATCAGTGAATTTTGCTTTTGATTCTGCAACGGCAAGTATATTGTTTTTTTCATAATCCCCTGCATATTCAACTGCATATATCTGGTTTGTCGGCAGATCGTTGTACATTCTTATATATATGCGTACATTGATATCGTCCTTCTCATCTTCATAAAAAGGGCAGCTGTAATACGGTGTGATCAGAACGTCCTTTTCAACGTATTCTTTCAGCGGCATATCATATATTTTATACGTGTGTTCAAAGTTTTCTTCTGATATTTCCGCTAATATCGACCTATACCGGCTATCGTTATCTCGCCCGATATCAGAAATAAATTTCTGTACGAATGCTGTCCTGGAAAGTATCCCCACAAACAATACTGCTGCCGCAGCAACTGCTGTCCATTTCAGTGCAGGCACTGCCTTGCGTCTGCCCGTAACGTTTTCAAGGTCTCTTACGGTAAACTCGCTGTCGGAAAAATCCGAATCGTTCTCAGGAAAAGCTCTTGCAGAGATCTTATCAAAACAATCTACAGAGGACGAAAGCTCGTTCATCTTGTCCTTCAGCAGCTTCTCAAATTCCTGATCTCCCATTATATCATTTTTCTTTTTCACTGATCTTCACCTGCCTTTTCCTGTAAAATGGTTATTGCTTTCTTGTACCTTGATTTCGCTGTTGTCTCAGGGCATTTCATTACCTGCGCTATCTGCTTGAAGGTAAGCTCTGCACAGCATTTCAGAATGACCGTTTCCCTTTGCTTTTCATTTAAATGCTTTAGAAGCTGATTTATGTAAATACTGTCCTCGACAGACTTTTCTGCTTCACCGTAGCTCTGTATTATAAAATTCGTTATCTCTTTCTTATATCTTCGGCGAAGCTCAAATGCAACGTTGCGGGCTATAGTGATTATAAATCCCTTGCCGTCCCCTTTTTTGGCGGAAAAATGTTTTACCTGCGTTAGTCTTACGAAGGTCTCGGTCACGCAGTCCTCAGCAAGATGATAGTCAGAGGTTATACCAAATCCAACGGCAAATACCGTATCCTTGAACATAACGTACAGCTGGCTGAGACTCTCTTTCGATGTCTTGCAGCTCGCTATTAGTTCATTTACGGTACTATCCGCTTCATCGGTCCTATCTTTCTTTGTAAAAGAAGTAAAAATTGCTCCGTCACCTCCGCTGATGAAATTCGTATCGGCATCCATTATATCTCACTCCTTTTCGGTTATCAGAGGCAGGGATATCTCCCTGACTTGCAAGCTCCTCTGAAGCTCCTTTGAAAGCTTTCACATATAAGTGTTTTCAGATGCCCAAAAAGACGAAAAAATTCAAAATAATTTTTTTATAAAGTTAGTAATTTATAACATAATCATATAGTGTTATCAAAATTATATCATCAAAAAAGAAAATTTGCAATATTATAGCCTTACCTATTGACAAATATCTCAAAACATGATATATTAAACATATGAACAGATATTCATATGTTTGAAAGGACGGTGACTTTATGGAGAAGATTTTTTCGATATCAAATCTTGACTGCGCTCACTGCGGTGCAAAGATCGAAGAAGCCATAAACAAGCTTGAGGGTATTGAGTCAGCTGTTTTAAACTTCCCCATGAAAAAGTTTAAAATAAAAGGTGATATCACTGATGAACTTTTAACTGAAATAAACAGAGTCGCTTCATCAATAGAAGCAGGAGTTGTCATCTCCCCTATTGAAAAAGAATTAAAAACTCACTCACATCATCACCATGAGCATGAACATGAGTATCATCATGGGGAGAAATGCTGCTGTGGTCATGATCATGGACATCATCACCACGATGATGAATGTGACTGCGAACATGAACACCACCATGAAAAAGTACATTCTCACGAACATACACACGACCATTCCGAAAATCACGAAGATCTCTCACATGAGATATTATCTCTTGTAATGGGTATAGTGTTTTTTGCAGCAGCAGTTCTAAGCGGCAAAATCCTTGATATAAAAGCTCTTACAATAAGTCTTTATGTCATTGCGTATCTTATACTCGGTTCAAATGTACTTAAAGCAACGTTTAAAAACCTTAAAAACAAGAACTTCTTTGATGAAAACTTCCTTATGACCATCGCAACTATCGGTGCATTTGCTCTCGGTGAATATGCTGAGGCTGTTGGAGTTGTACTTTTCTTCCGAATCGGAGAGCTTTTTGAGGACTACGCTGTATCACGCAGCCGCAAGGCAATTACAGATATTGCCGCTTTCAAGGTTAAAGAGGCAGATGTGCTTGTAAACGGTGAATTTATCAGAGTTGATGCAGATGATATCAAAGTCGGTGATATACTCCGCATAAAACCCGGTGAAAGAATTGCAGCTGACGGTATCATTGAGTCAGGCGAGTCCAAAATAGATACCTCAGCAGTAAATGGCGAACCCGTTCCGCTTATCGTTCATAAAGGCGATAAGGTACATTCAGGCTGCATAAATCTTTCGGAGACAATAACTCTGAAAGCTACTGCTGCTGCCGATGACTCAATGATATCAAAGATAGCACAAGCAGTCGAGGACGCTTCCTCAGAAAAACCTCATATAGACCGCTTTATCACACGATTTGCCAAGGTATATACTCCTATCGTTATCGCTACAGCTCTTCTGACCTCCATAGTTCCTTCGATTATCTCAGGCAACTGGAGCAAGTGGGTATATTCTGCACTTACATTTCTCGTTATAAGCTGTCCGTGCGCACTTGTCCTCAGTGTACCTCTTGCATACTTCTCAGGTATTGGTGCAGCTTCAAAGCTTGGCATACTGTTTAAGGGCGGAAATGTAATTGAAGCACTGGGCAAAGTAAAGGCTATTGCATTCGATAAAACAGGAACTCTCACAGACGGCTGCTTTACAGTAACAGAAATAGTATCATACGGAGATATGAGCTCAAATGAGCTGGTTTCCATATGCGGAAGCTGTGAACAATACTCAACTCACCCTGTTGCAGAAAGCATCGTTGGATACTGCCGTGAACACAATGCTGAACTTATGGAAGCTGAAAGATCAGGAGAAATAGCTGGCCGCGGCGTTACAGCCGTGATCGGCGGTAAAAATATACTCTGCGGCAATGAGCGTCTGATGTCTGAAAACAGTATCTCTGTCAATAAAGAAGATATACCTGTTGGAAGCGTGGTATATATTGCAGTTGACGGCAAGATTGAAGGCAGGATAATCGTTTCGGATATTGTAAAGAAAACCTCCGCAGAAGCCATTAAACAGCTCAATGCAATGGGCGTAAAAACTGCAATGCTTACAGGAGATAAATCCGAAAATGCTGCTGCCATCGCAAAGCAGCTCGGTATAGACTACGGAAAAGGAGACCTTCTCCCTGTTGATAAACTCAAGGAGATCGAAAATCTGCGAAAAGAAAATGGTGCAGTTATGTTTGTCGGCGACGGTTTCAATGACGGACCTGTACTTGCAGGTGCAGACGTAGGCGGTGCAATGCAGAGCGGCTCTGACCTTGCACTTGAAGCATCTGATGCGATATTTATGAATTCCGAGCCTGATTCAGTTGTCAAAGCAAAAAGGATAGCGGATAAAACAATGCGTATTTCCATAGAGAATATCATATTCGCACTTGCTGTAAAGGCTGCTGTTCTCATTCTCGGACTCATCGGTCACCCAAATATGTGGCTCGCTGTTTTTGCAGACTCAGGTACAGCTATGCTGCTTATCCTTAATTCTATAAGAATTCTCAATACCAAAAAATACAAATAACTTGCCATTTACTCGATTTTATACTATAATAATATAAGATCACCGAGCCTTTATTCGGGCTCGGTGTTTTTTTCTGAAAACATGTAACGTTTCATTCACTCAGGTTACTAAATTACAGAAGCTTCTAAAAAAGTGAAAGGAGTGATGCGGATGAACAAGGAGATCGAAGACTATTACGAAAAATACGGTCAAAAAGTATATGCCTATCTTATAAGTATTACCCGTGAACCTGATACGGCGCAAGACCTTACTCAGGAAACATTTTTGCAGGCAATGCGCTCTCTGAAAAAATTCAATAATAAATGCTCAGTCTGTACATGGCTTTGTAAGATAGCTAAAAATCTGTGGTGTACAGAACTCAAACGCAGGAAATATCACCCGTCCACTTCACAGGAGCCTGATATATCCGCACTTGACATCAGTATCATACCGCCTGACAAACAGACTGAAAGCAATGATACTAAGATGTACATACTCAAACAGATACACGAGCTGCCTGAGCGAGAAAAAGAAATAATACTTCTGAGAGCAACAGGTGCTATGTCTTTTGACGAAATCGGTCAGCTTTTCGGCAAGAATGGAAGCTGGGCAAGAGTGACATACTACCGTGCAAAACAAAAGCTAAGAAAGGAGTAACACTATGAGATGTGAGATAATAAAAGATCTTCTTCCGCTGTACTGTGACGATGCACTTTCCGATGTAAGCAAGGAAGAAGTTGAAAAGCATATTGCAGAATGTGATGACTGCAAAAAAACATATGAAGATATGAAAAACGGCGATATAAAACTTGATACAGCTTCAAGAAACATAGAGCCGCTGAAAAAAGTCAAGAAAAAAATGCGCCTTACAAAAATATTTTTCGCATTTATCCTGTTGGCAGTTGTTCTTCTCGGAACTGCATATGAGCTTTTCTGCCTGCACCCTCGGCTTGCCAAGTCAGACCAGATATCATTTATCCCTGAAGTAACGAATTACGGAGTACAATACAGATATCCAAATCCAGATGAGGATGAAAATCACCCATTTATAGTCCCAATACAAGACAAAGAAGAGAAAGATATCAAAATAGATAAAGCCAACGACTGTGTATACGTAGCCGGTGAAAAGCTGCTTGATGAAAACGGCAAACCTGTTCCTGCAAACGGAGAAGTCGTCCCGTGGGGCAAATTACGTATAGGAGTCCATGTTGAAACTTCATTTAATGCAGTAAGAGAAAAAGTAACATTCGCCCCAATTCCTTCATTAAACGTTGAAGCAGAATTTCGCCCATGTCTGCCGTTCAGACAGGATATGAACAAGTGTATACAGAATGAGTCAAACACTATGTACTTCGATTTTCCACTTGAATACCTTACTATGGATACAACTCTGACAATACACTGCCGCGATGATGATATAGTCATAAGACCTTATACTTTCAGTGGACTTATGATAGAAGAACAGTCTTGATATACTTTTTATATATTTTCTTTCAAGTTGTTGACAGATATTTCAACACATTGTTGAAATACGTGTTAAAAGTAATGCTCCCTTTAAATAGGGAGCATTTTTTATCAATAAAAAGTTGCAACAGGCTGCTCGGGAGCTTCTGCTTTTCCGTAGCTCTGAACATAGAGCACAGGACCTTTTCCGCGGTACAGCTTATGCTTCTGAACACTTATCTTTCCTGTAATGGTAATCCATTCTTTATTTGGCGGTTCTTTGCCGCTGTCGTTCTGAGCAACAAGCCAGCAGTACTGTATATCCTCAACACAGCAGGTCATTATATGGCGGCCTACTGCATAGGTATTCTCAGGGAATTTGGAATTCTTTGCAGTAAGTGCTTTGAAAGTCATGGTCTTGCCGTCATATTTCATAGGCTCGTCCATGATATCACGATACCAGAGTGCGAAATCCTTGTCCTCGAGAGTTATCTCATCAGCTTCAACGTCAAATGGAAGCGGATCTTCGATATCATCGTATGCAACTCTGCCGTCTGAGTATTCATAAACTATCTCAGCTCTTCTGCTTACTCCCCTTACGATCTTGTGGAATTCGTTAGGATCGTATTTCTCGTCAAAACGGTTAAAGCAAACCATTTCGGTATTGTTGAACTTATCGACCACAAGGCTTCTCATATTGGCATTGTAGTTCATGAATGTTGTAGCGTCAACAAAGCACATAACCTGAGCAATAGTGGTCTCTTCAGGCATTGCCTTAAAGAACTCATCCATTGTCCACATACCGTTATATTCACATACGATACGTTCAGCACCGCTCTCTTTCAGCAGCTTGGTAAAGTTTTCCTCAGTAAACTCTGACTTATCATCAATTACTTTTATAAAGATATTCTTCTTCGGCATCTTTGAGATATCGAACTCTTCAATTCCCTCCTCGCATACGAGAAGGAGCGTTTTTTCGCCCTTATTGAAGCGTTTGTCCTCAAGTGTTTCCTGTATGAACTTTGTCTTTCCCGACTCAAGAAAGCCGAGGAAAAGGTATATCGGTATTAATTCGTCCTGATTAGGCACGTTTTACAGCTCCTTTCGGTATATCACGCTTTGAAAAGCTCGGCAATTGCTTCCTCGTTTATCTTAGAACCGATAACACAGAGTCTGCCAATAGTGCTTGCACTTCCTGTACGAACATCAGGTACTCCCGGAACATAGTCATAGTGTATCCACTTTCCGTCAGTTCCAGCAACTATTCCCTTCGCACGAAGTATCATACCGTACTTCTCCTCATCGCCAAGTGCATTGAGCGCATTTGTGATCTCTTCAGGAGTATATGCTCTTGTAGTCTCTCTGCCCCAGCTTGTGAATATATCATCAGCATGGTGGTGGTGATGATGCTCGTGGTCATGGTCATGATCGTGGCAGCCGCAGGTGCAGTCAGGACCGTGATTGTGATGATGCTCATGTTCATCGTGATCGTGATGATGATGTTCGTGCTCATCGTCATGGTCATGGTGATGACAGTGCTCATGCTCTTCGTCATGGTCATGGTGGTGGTGCTCATGTTCATCTTCGTCGTAATCATGGTGGTGATGATGATCGTGATGTGCAGCCTCTTCAAGGAGCTCCTTGAGTTCATCGTCAAGAGTGTTCTTCTGAGTCATAGCATCAACAAGCTGTTCGCCTGTGAGCTGATCCCATTCAGTTGTAACTATAGGTGCAGCAGGATTTTTCTCGCGCAGGCTCTTTACACAGTCATCAAGCTTATCCTGTGAAAGTCCGCTTGTATGGCTGAGAATGAGACAGCTTGCATATGTTATCTGATTATCAAAGAATTCACCGAAATTCTTCATATACATCTTATACTTCTTAGCATCAACAATAGTTGTGAAGCCGTCAAGCTCTACGTCATGTGCGTTGATATTCTGTACTGCACGGATAACGTCACTGAGCTTGCCAACGCCTGAAGGCTCAATAAGGATACGATCAGGAGCATAGTCAGCAAGTACCTTTTCAAGTGCCTTGCCGAAGTCGCCAACAAGGCTACAGCAGATACAGCCTGAGTTCATTTCAGTTATCTCAACACCTGCGTCCTGTAAGAAACCGCCGTCAATGCCTATCTGACCAAATTCGTTCTCGATAAGCACCAGCTTTTCGCCCTTGTATCCTTCCTGTATGAGCTTCTTTATAAGAGTGGTCTTTCCTGCACCAAGAAAACCCGAGAATATAGTGATCTTTGTCATGTGAACAACACTTCTTTCATAAAAATAGTTCAAGTTATATTATACCACATTGACAAAAATAAATCAACCCCCAATACAACAGAAAAGGCTGCCGCATTTGCGGCAGCCTGAATATTACTTATTCAACATTACCTACTGCTGAGATGACTTCTGCAAGAAGATTTGCAGGGAGCTGCTCATATCTTACGAAATCAAGTGTGAAGCTTCCGAGACCTCTCGTGGTCTGACGGAGATACATTGCAAAATCGTGCATCTCACGCATAGGAACTTCTGCCTGTATCATGGTATTGCCGTTGCCAACAGGCTCCATACCGAGAACTCTGCCTCTGCGCTTGTTGAGCTCACCCATGATATCACCTGTATTTTCATCAGGAGCAACTACTTTAAGCTCGCCGATAGGCTCAAGCATTACAGGATCAGCCTGTCTCAGACCTTCCTTATATGCAATGGAGGCAGCTGTCTTGAATGCCATTTCGGAAGAGTCAACAGGGTGATAAGAACCGTCTACAAGTATTGCCTTCAGACCAACTACAGGGCAGCCTGCAAGTACGCCCTTTCTGACGCTTTCTTCAAGTCCCTTCTGTACTGCCGGGAAGTAGTTCTTAGGAACAGCACCGCCGAAGATCTTCTCCTCGAATACGAGTGTATCGCTTACGCATGGCTCAAACTCTATCCATACGTCACCAAACTGACCGTGACCGCCTGACTGCTTCTTATGTCTTCCCTGTACCTTTACCTTCTTGCGGATAGTCTCCTTATAAGCTATCTTTGGAACTGTAAGGTTGACTTCAACACCGAACTTAGTCTTGAGCTTTGCAGCTGCAACTTCTATATGCTGCTCGCCAAGACCGCTGAGTATCTGCTCCTTTGTGGTATCGTCCTGCTCATATGTCAAAGTAGGATCTTCCTCGATAAGACGCTGCATACTTGATGATATCTTAGCCTCATCGCCCTGTGCTTTAGCTTTTACAGCCATTGAATAGCAAGGTCTCGGGAATTCCATATTAGCGAATTCCACAACTCTTGAAGAGTCTGAAAGTGTATCACCTGTATTTGCAGAAATCTTTGAAGCAACTACGATATCGCCTGCATATGCAGCCGGTACTTCTGTCTGCTTCTTTCCACAGAGAGTATAGAGTTTGCCTATCTTTTCTGTTCCGCCTGTAGTTGAATTTACAACATCACAGTTGGCGGTAAGCTTTCCTGACATTACTCTTATAAATGACATCTTGCCAACAAATGGATCGGCAACAGTCTTGAATACAAATGCTGAGAGAGGATCATTAACATCGCACTTAACTTCAGTAACGTCCTTTGTAGCTGTATAAGCTTCAGCAGCATATACTTCATTAGGTGAAGGGAGAAGAAGCTCTATCTCCTTGAGAAGCATATCTATACCTGCAAGATCAGCAGCTGATGTGCATACGACAGGCGTGATGATACCTCTGTTCATACCGTCATGGATACCGTCGATAAGCTCCTTCTGAGTGAATGCTTCACCCTCGAAGAACTTTTCCATAAGCTCCTCGGAAGTCTCTGCAACAGCCTCAGAAACAGCTGCAACAAGTCCGTCAACACGATACTCGAACTTTTCGGATATCTCGGCTGTAGGCATTTCTGTCTCGATAGCATTGCCCTTAGCATCGTATTTATAGCACTTCATCTCAATGAGATTTACATACTCAACGATCTGACCGTTGCTGATAACAGGAACTACTACAGGGCAAACTGTAGGTCCGAATACTGTTTTCAGCTCAGTGAGGACATTGAAGAAGTTAGCGTCCTTGTCATCTATCTTGGTAACAACGAACATCTTTGACTTGCCCTGCTTTACAGCTTCCTCATAAGCCTTTCTTGCACCGACCTTTACGCCTGATTTTGCAGATACAGTTATCATGACGGTATCGGAAGCTCTGATACCCTCTATCATTTCAGCTGCAAAGTCGAATAAGCCCGGTGTGTCAAGCAGATTTACTTTAAGATCATTATATTCAAAAGATGCAAGAGAAGTTCCTATTGAGATCTTTCTCTTTATCTCTTCGGGATCGTAATCGCAAATTGTTGTGCCGTCAGCAGTCTTGCCAAGACGATCGGAAGCTCCTGCCTTGTAAAGGATTGCCTCTGCAAGAGAAGTTTTTCCTGAGCCGTTATGGCCTGCGAATGCTATGTTTTTGACCTTGTTTACATCATATTCTTTCATGGTAAAGTTTCTCCTCTTAAATGGTTTATCCGCTTTTGATGTACGGCATAACATTATTATAATTCATTAATAAAAAAATTGCAATACTAACAGAAAATTTTCTACATTTTACAATACAGGCTTATCCATATGTTGTGCAGTATTGACAAAAACATCTTCTGCTGTTTTATCAAATAGGCGAACTTTTCCCAATGAGCAGAAAATTGCGAAATAAGCAGTTCCCCACAATACAGTATAAACAATAATGGAAAAAACACTGCTAACGGCTATCTTACAGATATCAAGGCACATTTCCGCTCCATACATTGTTGAAGCTGCAAGAATTACAGGAAAAAGAAATGTTCCACAAAGTTTCCTTCTGACTCTTGTAACATTTGTTATCTTTATGAAACGGGCACAGTTACCTAAAATATTGCTTGCATAGTATGAGATGACTATCCCGTAAAAGCCAATACGTGGAATAAGGATAAGAACAGCGGCAATTCTTATAATGTATTCAGCAAGATAATTCATTGATGAAAAGCTTTGCAGTCCCAATCCTTTTATAAGAGCTTCAAGAACTATCTCCATATATATAAAAGGTATAACAGGAGCAATAACCGTTATCATTCTGCCCGCAAGTTCTCCACCGCCGAGAAGCTCACCTATCTGTGCTCCGAAACGCATAAGAACAGCCGCAGCAAACACAGAAAACATAAGCGTCCACGATCTAATCTTCTTAGTCAGCTGTTTGATCCTTGCCCTGTTTTTTTCTGCGTTTGCTCTTGCAGTTTCACTTACTATTATACCCGACATTGAACATAAAACTACAGACGGGAAGAACAAAGTCGGTATCACTATGGCTTCAAATATGCCAAATTTGCTGAAAGCATCACCTGCCGAGTCGCCGTACTGTCTGAGACATATGGGGATAAGCGCATCGTTTGTACTGCTTAGGACAGCCGTGAGGATACTTCCACCCATTATCGGAAATGATAGTGCGGCATATCTGTGGAATGTAATACTGCATATGCCTCGGCGCGTTTCACGATATTTCAGATAAGCTGCGCTGAATATAGCAAGAGATACTCCGTTTCCTGCTATTATACCCAATATCATTATCCTGCATACCTGATCTTCTGTTGAAGCACCTACGATCATGGTCATACCAACTATTACAACGCATCTTATAAGGAATTCGACTATCTCCCCTACTGCTGTTACTGCTGCTTTTCTACAGGCATTGAAATAGCCTTTAAGACAAGAAGAAACAGCACCAGTAATAAGTGCAAATGGCATCAGACGCAGTGCATTTGTCAGGTGTGCTCCGCTGAAAAAGCGTATGCTTATCGTCTCAGAGAAAGTTACTACTGCAGCCGACACGATCATGCTCATTATCAGACACAGCCTTATACCATATGAAAGCACCTTGTTCGGATCACCGTTTTTCCTGCCAAGTTCTTCAGATACAAGTCGGCTGATACACAAAAAGGCATTTCCGTTTGATAAAATGCCTGCAAGTCCCAAAAAAGAACCTATCAGACTTAGCATTCCCATTGCTGAAGTTCCAAGCTGTTTTGTAATGAAAACATTAAGCATAAGAGCAGCCATATCAAGAAACAGCTGCATTATCGTTAGCAGAAAGGTATCACGTAAGATCTTATTTTTTAATATCATAATGTCCTCCAATATGTACTTCTACATTTTATGGAGAAACATCATAAAAAATGACAAAGACGGACAACTTTTGCTGTCCGTCTTATAAAACATATTATCTCTTTTTATAAAGCAGCAATTCAGGTTCTGCACCGTCTTTTCCATAGGAAGCGACCATGAGGAAGTCCGCATTTGCAAGTATTCCGAAGCAGCGACCGTCACCAAGCTCACTTTCAAGCTGATTACCAAGGTAAGTCGCATTGTCATCAAGAAGCTTTACAACACTGCCGTTAGGCATAGGATAAGCAATATTGACATATGCTCCCACCAAGGCATTCAGCTTTTCCACCTTTGGCATATTCTTGATATTCAGTGCATTGAATTCATCGATGAGCTGCTTCTTGAACTGCTCAAAAGCTCCGCCGTCTTCAAGCTCCTTATGCTCTTTCCAGTAGCTGAGCTTCGGCAGCATATCCTTCATGTACTCACGAGCCTGCTCTTCAGTGAAGCCCTGCCCTGCCATATGCTTTACGCATACATCAATAAGGTCGTCCATATTATGATAGGTATACTGACCGTCAGCATAGCACCATTTGCAGTAGTCCTCGTTGAATGAACCGTCCTTTTCTCTGCTTATAAAGGAGTTCTCAAGGGGCATTCCACAGCACTGACATACAAGCTTTCTCGGCGAGCCTAAAAGCTCGTTTATGGAAACATCAAACAGTGACGAGAGCTGCTTCAACGTTTCCGTATTCGGGATAGTACCGCCTGTTTCCCAGCGCGACACAGCCTGACGTGTTACAAAAACCTTTTCAGCAAGCTCGTCCTGAGACATTCCGTGTTTAGTTCTGAGTTCGAGTATAATATTTTTGGTATCCATTATCATCACCTCTGATGTTATTATAACACAGTCTGAGTAAAAAGCAAGCAACCGTCTGTTGCTTTTTATAAGCATCATATTCATTTTCGACACGGACTACCACCGGTCATCCCATCAATTCCAAATTCTTAATTTAAAGGGCGGATAATATCCGCCCCTACATTTTTTTGGTGGAACGCCGAGGACGGTGTTTCCTTCACTACTTTCTACTTACTTCTTGAGCAGTCTGTCCAGCATTACCTGTCTGCATTCCTTTTCCAGAGTATCGTCAAGAGCTTCGAGAGCAATATGCTCCGACTCTCCTCTGTTTACACAGTATTCTATCATGTAATCGGATATTTCAGGATTTTTTGAAAGACAAGGTCCGTGAAGATAAGTTGCGATGACATTCTTTTCGCAATAGCCTTCAGCTTCGCTTTTTGAGCAGTTTCCGTTTCCGTATAGCACCTTGCCGAATGGAGTTTTTACTCCCTGAGTCTGACCGCCGTGATTTTCAAATCCCACAACCTTTACAGGCTTGCCCGATATCTTTGTCTCAATGACGATATTTCCGATACAACGCTTTCTGCGGCTGTTGGGAGCTACAGTAAAGTAATCAAAAAGTCCCAATCCCTTTATGTCATTCCCGTCAGCATCACGGTAATACTTGCCCATGAGCTGATATCCACCGCATATCAGGAACAGAAATGTTCCGTTCTTATAGGCATTGATAATGCCGTCCCTGCATTTCAGCAAGTCTGCCGAAATATGCTGCTGTTCAAGGTCAGCACCGCCGCCTATATAAATAAGGTCATATGAGCTGAAATCAGGCATTTCCGAGTCAATGGAATACTTGTCTATCTGACACTCTATACCGCGCTTTTTGCAGCGAAATGCCATGACCTCCATGTTTCCGCTGTCGCCGTAAAGGTCAAGCATATCGGCATACATATGAAGAATTCTTATAGTTTTCATTTGTTACCTCCGTGCTTTGCGATATAGCGTTTAAGTGCGCTTCTTGTGGGCTGTACAGCCGTATAGTTGGCAATTATGAACTTTCGGCTCTCTGTACTTGCAAGTTCTTCAACAGCCTTGTCCAGATCAGGGCGTACAACTATTTTTGCAGGATCATAGCCTGCGGTCTTGATACGTACAGCGATGTCATATGCTCTTGTACCTGATGTAACTACTCTTGAAACACGCTCAAAGATACTGAAATTGATATCATAGATCCATGAAACATCAAGTCCGTCTGCAACATTGTCGTTGAGTACGAAAAGAAGTTCCTTTTCGCCATTCATTTCGTTCATTACACGGAGAGTCATATTAGCTCCCACAGGATTTTTTGCAAGATTTAGCGTTGCCTTGCTCTTTCCAAGCATGAAGTTTTCCATACGTCCGTTCTTGACTGTATAGCTGTTGATAACTCCGTCCGTTATCTTCTGCTCTATATTGTAGAGCTTTGCTGCTGCCGCAACTGCTGTCATATTATAGACATTGTAGATACTGTTGAGCTTAGGCGAATAGGTATGACCGTCAGCTGTGAATACAGGCTTTTCAAGGTCGATATCCTTTGCTGTGATGTAAGGCTCATAATTTCCGAAACCGCACTTCTTACAGATGAACTTTCCGATGTGCGAATACTGATAGTACTCGTATTCCAAAGGTTCACCGCAGAATGGGCAGAAACGTCCCTCAGATGCTTCAAATATCTTCTTAGTCGCAAAGGCATATGGGTCTGCATGGAAGTATCTTACGTTCTTGTTCTTTGGATTAGCTCTGCCGAGACGTGCTGTATTCGGGTCGTCGCCATTGAGGATAAGATTGCCCTCAAATGTCTTGCAGAAGCCATTTATCTTCTGGATAAGGGTTTCCATTTCGCCGTTTCTGTCAAGCTGATCGCGGAAGAAAGTCAGCACCACAAGTGTATCCAGTTTGAGCTGTGAATATACAACAGGTACGTGTGACTCGTCTGTTTCAAGTATGAGGTAGTCAGCCTTGACCTTTCCTGACATATCACAGTATTTCAGCATCATTGAGCATATTCCCGTATCAAGGTTGTTGCCCTCTTTGTTTATGATTATTTTCTTGCCGCTGCGCTCAAAAAGCTGAGCTATGCAGTTTGTAACTGATGTCTTTCCGTTAGTGCCTGTTATTGCTATTATCGGACACTCCACCTTGAACATTGAAACTGCCTTGTGCCGTGACAGATGCCACAGCACGATACCGGGCAGATTACCTGCATTACGATGCATCAGCTTCAGAAGCTTTACTATTATTTTTCCGATGATTATGAGAAGTCGTTTCAATTTCGTCCTCCGTATTTTTTAGTTTCCTGTGTAGGTCACTCTGCCGTCCTCGGCAAAACCGACCCAGCCGCGGTTCTTAGCCGCTTTTATTCCAAGAGCAACAGATGTCTCAAGAGTCCCTGTCATTCTTGTAAATCCGAAGAGATGAGCTACTTCGCGGAGCAAGTCCTCACGAGCCATAGCTACCTGACGTGACATTATCGCCTTTATTCCAACTGCTATCTCCTCGGGAGCTACCTCGTCGATATCACGCTTTTCATCGCCGTTGTATACAGTTCTGCACTTATCATACGACTCAGGAGACTGTTCTTTCAGCCATACATACTCATTTTCTCCTGCTGTTGTTACCTGTACATCTGAATTTTCAAAAGCCTTATCGAAAAGTGCTTTCATATTTGCTCCCGGACGTGCTATGCCCCAGCATGAAAACGTCTTTTTAGCCAGAGTTTTCTTGTTCATGGGAGCTTCGGCAGCAAGTATATCGTTTATACACTTGGTTATCTTAGCAGTACTGCTCTCGTTGAAGTTTTCGGAAGTTCCCAGAGCTTTTATCTTGAATGACTTGAACTCGTCGAAGCTATCTGCAAAGCTGCTTACTTCCTCAGTCTCAAATACAAGCTCCTGCTTTTTCTTCTCCTCTGCTTTCGGAGCAGCCTGCGGATCGCGGTACCTTTCGATAGCACCGTCTATCTCAGCCTTTATCTTACTGAGTACTTTTTCCTTATTGTCCAGCCAGTCTATGATGTAAACGCTCATAACGTTCCAGCCCAGTCCCTTGAGTACGCTTGGCTGTGAAAGGCTTCTGTCACTTGCTGTGCCGTTATGGTAGTAGGACTCGTTTCCGCAGTTTATACCCATGATGTAAGTATCAGGCTTATCGGGATTAACAACAGCAACGTCTACCTTGTAGTCAGAGCAGCCAACGCTGCATCTGCACTCATATCCAAGCTTTCTGATCTCTTCGGCTACTACTGTCTCAAAGCCCTCAAAGCTGCTCTTTGAACCTGCTCTTACAGGGAGTGCGCTTCTTCCCTTTGCTGCAAATTCAAGGAAACCCTTGAGTCCCTCAACGCCGTCAGAACGTGTACGTGAAAGGTCTATCATATCGGGAGTGATAACGGAGAATACTATCATCTGACACTTTGAACGTGAGATAGCAACGTTAAGTCGTCTCCAGCCGCCGTCGCGGTTAAGAGGACCGAAGTTCATTGATACCTTGCCGTCCTTGTCAGGACCGTAGCCAATTGAGAACATGATAACATCACGCTCATCACCCTGTACGTTTTCAAGATTCTTGATAAGGATAGGCTCATACATCTCATTTGCGTATTCTTCAAGCTTCGGATCTTCACGGTATGCGTCCATGAGCAGATCGTCAATAAGATTCTGCTGGGGCTGACTGAATGTTACAACACCTATGCTGAGCTTTCTGAGCTTTTCATCTCTCAGTCTGCGGCATATCTCCTGAACGACTGCCTGTGCCTCTGCCTTGTTGGTACGTGTAGAACTCTTGTCATAGTAGCCCTCAACGTGTACCCAGCTTACCTCGGATACCTGATCGTCAGGTGACGGGAAGGTATAAAGCTTATTCTCATAATACTTTGAGTTGCTGTACGCGATAAGGCTCTCATGGCGCGAACGATAGTGCCAGAGAAGGTGCTTCTGCGGCATAGAAAGAGCAAGACAGTCGTCAAGTACGCTTTCAAGGTCTTCTTTCTCATAGTTCTCCTCATCAACCTGATTAGAAGCAAAGAAGCTTGTAGGCGGGAGCTGTTTCGGGTCACCGACTACTATAACATTCTCACCTCTTGCGATAGCTCCTACAGCCTCGCAGGTCGGAAGCTGTGAAGCCTCATCGAATATAACAAGGTCAAACTTAGGGTAAGACGGGTCTATATACTGAGCTACGGAAATAGGGCTCATAAGCATAACAGGACACATTCTGCGAAGCAGGTTCGGTATACTGTCGAAAAGCTTTCGTATGGACATCATTCTGCCGTTTGATTTTATAGCCTTTTGCAGTATTCCTATCTCAGAGCTGTTTGCAGAACTTCCCGGTGTAGGAATCTTTGCTGAGAGCTCGGCTGCAAGCTCCTTAATGGAAAGAGTTGAGAAATCATCGAGAACTTCACCGAAACGTCTGATAGTATCCTCGAAGAGAGTGCCCTGAAAACGCGAAAGCACACTGTTACGGGAAATAGTGCTTGTTACCATAGCCTTGCTGATATCACAGTCAAATGCGCCGATAAGCTGCTCAGTCGGTACATCGCCATTCATGTAAGCGTCAGCAACGTTGCCAATACCAAGCTCTCTCAGTTTATTGCATATAGTAACGATACCTGTCCACTCTTTAAGCTGCGGAAGCTCTTCTATAACGGCATCAGCCTTCTGCTGAGCATCAATGCCCCAGCTTTCGCCTGTTATGAGCTTGTCAGTATTTATGCCGAAATTGCTTCTTAGCTGAGATGATACATTTTCAAGTGCAGCATAATCAGCGGATATCTTCGATGTATCGCTGCTTATTCCGTTAGTAAGGCTCTCACAGAGCTTCTTCGTTATTTCGGGAGCAAATGACGATGCAGCCATCTTTTCACCAAGCTCAGTCGAGCGTACAACACATTTCTCGATGCTGTTCCAGTCAGCGTTTTCATCAAGCTTAAATGTTCCAAAGTACTTCACAAGCTCGGGCTGAGCGGAAGTAACCTGATTTTTAAGTTCGGTAAAATGGCTTATTTTGTCGTAATACTCCGTAATGTTGGATTTTGTAACAGTTGACGATGACTTGGCATGAGCAGCAAGCTCCTTGACGAGTTTCTTGCTTCCAAATGCTTTACCAATGAACCATTTGCCCTGCGCAGTTTTCCACCTTACAAGAGCATCGCCTGCATTATAGCCCAGTACAGAAGGCTCAAACTTTGAGAGAAGTTCTTCCTTAGTCTGTGAAAGCTCTTTTCCCGTATTTATAAGTCCCTGTGCCGACTCCTTGAAGCCATTCCAGCGGCTATCGCCGATAATATCGGGAAGAAGCTGCTCTCCGCCTGATGCTGCGGTAAGTATCTCTGCCGCAAGCTTGCACTGCTCAAATGTCATCTCACTGCTGCCTGTAAATTGAGCAAGCTGCTGTGTATCGCTCTGAGCAGCGGTAAGAGCTGTTTTAAGCTCACGGAGCTTCGCTTCCATAGCTCCTCTTGTTTCGGGAGTGCATGAAGTAAGCTCGCATACTCCGAGAGCAGTTGTAGTAACGTCGCCGAATTCACGACCTGCCGCAGCAAGACTTTCAAGAGTCTCACGCCATATGGAATATGAAGATTCGCTCATAGCGTCAAGCTGTTCATTTGTAAAGGTGAATTTACCGCCGAAGCTGCTGTTCTTTTCGTATCTTACAGCTGCATCATACATTGAACAGCCGAAATTACGCTTTTTATGTATCTCTTCCAATGTGCCGTTGAGCTCTTTACGCATCTCATATATCTTGTCCGCTTGTGCTTTGTACTCCGAAGGCTTCTTGATACGACCAACGTTGAGAGTCTCTTCAAGCTGTTTGAGTACAGCACGTTTCTGAGCCTTGTTTGAATGAAGCTCTATGCAGAACGGTCCGAGGCCTACTTTATTAAGTCGCTTTTCAACAACAGAAAGAGCTGCCATTTTTTCCGCAACAAAAAGTACGGATTTCCCCTGATACAGCGCACTTGCTATCATATTGGTGATAGTCTGTGACTTACCGCTTCCGGGAGGGCCGTGAAGAACGAAGCTCTTGCCCTGTGAAGCTGCGTATACAGCCGCAAGCTGTGACGAATCCGCACTCAGCGGTACGACAAGGTCTGACGGTGCTACCTTATTGTCAAGGTCAAGAGGAGATATGTACAGGTCATCGCCTGCCCACTCGGTCTTGCCTGAGATAAGACTTGCAACGACTTTATTCTTTGCAAGCTCATCAGCACGGTTGCGGATATCATTCCACATGATGAAACGATTGAAGGAGAACTGTCCGATGAAGGCATAATCCACGATATCCCAGCGTGGCTGAGACATTATCCCCTGACGGATAGTATTGAATATAAGCTGTAAATTTACGCCGTTTTCGTCCTCGGGAACAGGATCAAGTCCGTTGATATCTATGCCGAATAACTGTCTTAGCATCTCAAGCATAGTGATATTGACCTGTGTATCCTCATCACGCATACGGATAAGATAGGTCTTTTCCTGTACTTTGCGGATTATATCTATGGGGACAAGTACAAGAGGTGCATAACGAGGCTTATCGCTCTTTTCAGTCTCATACCAGCGCAGGAAGCCAAGTGCAAGATATATGGTATTTACACCATTTTCTTCAATGCTGACTTTAGCCTGCCTGTGAAGCTTTTTCATTATCTTATCAAGCTCCGTATCGCTCATGAATGTTCTCAGACGGTGGCTCTTGAATTCAGACTCTGAAATGGAAGTGATAAGATCGCGGTCGTTTTCTATCTCATATATCTTACTGTCGGACACTTGGAGAGTCATATCATTTGGCATTGGCATGACCTTGAAGTCCTCACCCTTTGATATCTCGTCCTCAAGTACGCCGAGATCGCTTATCATAAGCTGTACGCTCATAGCTGACGGACGGAAGTTGAGCAGGCTGTTTCTGAGACTGAGGTCAAGGAGCTTTCTCTCCCATATCACCTGTTTCGTTACTTCTTTAGCCTCTCCTCCAGCAACTGCCTGACCAACAATATCTATTTCATTGGGAGCAGATGTTATCTCGGATTTTTTGCGGTCACCGTAGTCAACAGCCTTGAAAGTTCCGTTTTCATAAACTCTTGCAGGCACTGGACGTATGCCGCTTGAACGGGTACGGCTTATATCAATTGCAAAAATGAACTTTGATGCATCGTCAAGATGACCTGCTGCGTGCTTTTCGGCACTGTCAAAATCGATATTCTTTCCTGCAACAAAATCCGTACACTCAACTGCACATATAGCATCTATTCCATGAGCTATACGCTTCGTAATGGCAGACATATCATACTGGAGACAGTCGGAGAAGGTTTCGTTATCCAGCCAGCACGCTGCAAAAGCGTGTCCCTGTACAAGGACTATAACAGGATTGAGTCCTGCCGCTTCAAGGCAGGAACAGTAAAGCACAGAGAGATCAAGACAAGTACCCTGCTTGTTTTCAAGGACTGTATCAGGCATACGTATGCGCTGAGACTCCTCAAAGCTTGCAGGCGGCATTGCATACGCAATATTCTGCTCCTGCAAAGCTGCATATATCGCGCCCATCTGCTGCTTTACGATGTTCGGGTTCTTTGTCTGATAGCCTGTAAATGCAGGATCACCGCACCATTTTTTCAGGTATGCACTTGCAGATGACAGTATCTCCTGTACCTTTGGGTGATTTGGACTTACAAAAGCTGCGGCTGTCTCAGGCATAAAGTTGATACCTGACCACTGATCGTATGCAAGAAGCTCTATGCTGCGGGTTTCAGATGCGATCACTTCTTCTCCCTGCAATGCTTCTATAGTAACGCTTCCAACAAGCTTTTCGGTAAGACTGAAAAGATAATCGGAAAGAATGATTATATTTATAGGTGATATTTCCACAGGCTGTGCAGGTATAAGATCAATAGGAGCTGATTCAAATACCTTTGCAAACTCAGGTTCAAAGCTTACCCTAAGCCTTACATTTTTCACTTCCTCGTCGGAATTATTGGTCATAACGATATTTCTGAATACAGGTACATAATTCTGCTGCATTGCAAAATTGATCTGAGCGGTCATATTGCTGCTGAAAGTGATTTTATTATCCATACAGTCCTCCGTTCTGCCATAGGCGGTGCATATAATACTATTTCTATGATACCACATTTCCCATTGATTTACAATATTTACAGCAAAAAAAATCAAACAAAAAAGCTGCCCGAAGGCAGCTCTGTGTTATCATTGTGCGTAAACTCTTATATTGTGTCCGCCGTTTTCTGTAAAACCCAGACCGTCAGCCGAGAAAACGCCTTCAAAGTCTATAAATTTCTTATCTTCGGCTTCTTCAATCCACTCCGAACCTTCAAAAGTTACAGTTACTTTTCCATCGGGAGCGATGTTGGTCACCTGACCTATAGTGATAAAGCTTGCTTTTTTTCCGACCTGAGGCTCGTACTCAAAAACAGCCTGCAAATCACCGTGTTCTCCTACGTCCTCAACGGTGAGCTTGATCCTATTGTCACCTATATCAGGAGAATAGAGACCATCATAATTGTTGATGAGGTATGTAAGATCAGCACCTGCTGACTTTTTCAGCTTAATTTCGTAATCATCTGATTCAAGCGTACCTTTTTTTACATCAAAAACGCCCTTGAATTCAATGATATGATATGTTTCAGGCTTTTTCTCCCACTCTGCGCCCTTGAAATCAACTGTTATGATATCATCATTGTCGGATTTTTCAACAGTACCTTCCATATGATAGCTTCCTGTAGGTACTCCGGGATTTGCAGGATCTTCATGGAACGAGAAGAGAGCCTGTATCTTCCCTTCTTCATCAGTACCGAATACTGAAAAATCAAGCCCTGTCAGCCCCTGAGTTGCCACATAAGTACCGGAATATGTATTCACAAGCTCCTGGTACTCTTTCTTGGCAGCCGTAGTAGCTTCGGTAGTTGCCTCAGTAGTAGTTGTTGTTGTTTCTGTAACAGTTGTTGTGGGCTCGGTAGTTGTATGCTCTCTTATATAATCTTCGCTGTTATTGTCTGAACATGCAGCTGTAATTGTAAGTGCAAAAGCTGCTGTCATAATAACAGAAGCAAGTATCTTCCTTTTCAAAGCCTTTACCTCCGATTATCAGTCTTTATGTACGATAACTCCGCCTGTCTTGTAAATACTGTCAGAAGGGATAACTCCTCTTACGCAGCTTGTTGGATAGATGTTCGAATTTCTGCCGATAACAGTACCGGGATTGAGAACGCTGTTACAGCCTACTTCTACGAAGTCACCAAGCATTGCACCGATCTTCTTGATGCCTGTTTCTATCTTTTCATCGCCTGACTTGATAACTACATTTGTCTTGTCAGATTTTACATTTGAAGTTATGGAACCTGCGCCCATATGTGACTTATAGCCGAGGATACTGTCGCCGACATAGTTATAATGCGGGGTCTGAACGTTATCAAAAAGGATAACATTTTTAAGCTCTACAGAGTTTCCAACCACACAGTTTTCGCCAACAAATGCGCTTCCTCTTATGAATGCACCGTGACGCACCTCTGTACCTGCACCGATTATGCATGGTGAACCGAGATAAGCTGTTGAAAATACCTTTGCTGTCTTGTGTACCCATACATTTTCAGACGGGTTATCATATTCATCAGTACTCAGAGTTGCTCCAAGTTCGATAATAAAGCTGCTTATTCCCTTTAAAGCTTCCCAAGGGTATGTAAAGCGGCTGAGATATTCCTTTGCTGCTGTATGAGTAAGATCATACAGTTCTGATATTTTTATGTTGTTCATTTGTATCAACTCCTGAAAGTTCAAAAATATTGCAAATACAATTATACTATCCATTCAGCCCAATGTCAAGAAAAAATGACAAAATCACAGCTTTATCCAGACTACTTTACAATTTAGTAAAAATATGGTAAAATATAATCTGCACTTTATGGTGCAATTCTTTCCGCATAAATATATGTGAAAAGTTTCCGATGTTTACACAGGAAGTGTATAAAATGAAAAACAAGCTTTTACATCTGCTGAAATGTCCGATGTCAGGACTGCTGATACTGTTATCACTGTCAGTATCCCTTTGCCTTACTTCTTCTCTCGGACACGCAGAAAAAATAACAGATGACCAGAGCATGGAATTAAATGACGTTATTGAAACAGTTTCTAAACTTATCAATATCGAGTTTACCTGTCCGCCTACCACTGCGACCACTACATCTGCTACTACCACAACAACTATAGTTACAACTACTTCTCAATATGAAATCTGTGAGCCGACCAGACTGGCAGGACAATCTCCCAACAGCAATTTTTATCAGGAAAGACTTGCTATCGCAGGCGACTCAATAACTCTCGGTCTGAATTACTATGGCTTTATACCCGATATGCACAGTATTGCAGGCGATTCGGTATCTATCTGGAATCTTGATTACTTTACATTTGACCTGGGCGGCGGTGAAATGGGCATGGTCGATGCCATAGACTACGTTCACCCGAGACTGCTCTATATGTCAATCGGTATGAACGATGTTAATCTCAACTATCCCGACCCATATGTAGAGCATTACCGCGAAATAATCAATGAACTTATAAAACGAATGCCTGATATTAATATCGTAGTAGCTGCAATAACACCTGTAAGCTCTGACTGTAACGTTGTACGAAACGACATCATTCGCGAATACAATGCCGCACTTAAAAAGATGATAAAGGACATGAAGCTTCCACAGGTAGTCTTTTTTGATACTTATTCCGTAGTTTGTGACAACGAGCAAAATCTGAAAGATGGGTATTCATCAGGTGACGGAATGCACCTGTATATACCATGCTACAATGATATCCTTACAGCTCTGTTCGATTTCCTTGATACCACCGATTTCAAACAACGGCTCGGCGGATAAAAATTCAAGCCTGAGAGTTTGACCTCTCAGGCTTTTTCATCATGTATTCTTGTCGACCTCGTGGAACTTCTTGAGATTGCCTATCTTCTCGTTCCTCTCGTCAAGAACTCTCTCAACGTCAGACCAGTCAAGTCCCTGATTTGCACAGAGTACCATTACATGGTAGAGAAGATCGTTTATCTCATTCATAAGCTCGTCGTTATCGCCGTTCTTTGCTGCAATAACTGTCTCGGTAGCTTCCTCGCCTACCTTCTTGCATATCTTATCTACGCCCTTTTCAAAAAGGTAACAGGTATAAGAATTTTCAGCAGCAGTTCCGTTCTCGAACTGCTTTTTTCTTTCCTTGATAACTTCAAAAATTTCCTGATAAACTGTCATATTATTACTCCTTTGTATTATAATAACAGGCTGTCGTGGACGCCAGCCCCTACATTTTTATTCCTCGGAATTGTAAATCTCATTGAAAAAACAGCTGTAGCTGCCTGTATGGCAAGCAACTCCCGTCTGCTCAACATTTACGAGCAGTGTATCGTTGTCGCAGTCGCCGTATATTGAGACTACCTTCTGCAAATGTCCCGAAGTTGCGCCCTTGTTCCAGTACTCCTGACGTGAGCGGCTCCAGAACCATGTATAGCCTGTCTCAAGAGTCTTTTTAAGGCTCTCCTTGTTCATATATGCAAGCATAAGAACTGTTTTTGTATTGACCTCATAGCATATCGCAGGGATAAGCTCGCCCTTTACAAAAAATTTGTCGAGGTCGTTCATGTCTATATTTACCATAGCATTTACCTTTCATTTCAGTAATCTATCATTTCTTCAAATAGCTTATCTCACTATTACGCCCTTGCCGCGGCAGTAATCCTTGACTTCGCCGACAGTAAGCTCCTTGAAGTGGAAAAGTGAGGCTGCAAGAGCTGCTGTAGCTCCTGTTTTCTCAAAAACCTCGTAGAAATCGTTTATCTTGCCTGCTCCGCCGCTGGCAATAACAGGTATAGAGCAGTTGTCGCATACAGCTTTGAGCATTGGGATATCGAAACCTTCCTTTGTGCCGTCAGCGTCTATGGAGTTAAGGCATATCTCACCTGCTCCCAGCTTTTCGATAGTGTGTACCCAATCGATAAGGTCAATGCCCATGTCCTTGCGTCCGCCGTTTATATAGACAGTCCATTTGTTATCAGCTATCTTCTTTGCATCGATACCTACGCATATACACTGGCTGCCGAATATGTCTGCACCGTCCTTGATGAGCTGTGGATTTTGTACAGCCTGAGAGTTTACAGACACCTTGTCAGCACCTGCTCTCAGAGCCTCACGGATATCGTCAACTGTCTTGATACCGCCACCAACTGTAAGCGGTACGAACACCTTTTTAGCTGTATCTCTTACTACATCGAGGAAAACTCCGCGTCCCTCAAATGAAGCAGTTATATCATAGAATACTATCTCATCTGCCCCCTGCTTGTTGTACTCCTCAGCACACTCAACAGGATCGCCTACGTCACGTACTCCCTCAAAATTTACGCCCTTAACTACCTTTCCGTTTCTTACATCAAGGCAAGGGATTATTCTCTTTGCAAGCATTTTATCACTTCCTTAATAATTGTTTTTTATTATCTTTATGAATATAACCACTGCAAACAAAATAGTCTCAGCTATGATTATATATTTATTTGACTTTTTCAGTCTGACTTTGCTGTCAGCTGCCAGAAAAGCTCCAATTATTATCAGTAACGGCAAAGTCTGAAAATCCCTTATAGGTAAGCCGAAGGTGAACATTCTCGTCTGGTGTATCACGCAGTGTGCCCATATTGTATAAAATACTGCCCAGAACAGCTTCATTGCGTCAAGAGCTGCAATGAAAGTTATCCTGATGAACCTGTCATCTTCTTCACTTAACTTCTTGCCGATACGCTTTATCTTTTGGGCTGCTATCTGAGCTAAAGTGAATATCCACGCAAGTCCGAAGCCTGCCATAAAAGGGAAAAAAGCCAACCATTTTGAAGCGTAAACATCAAATTCGTTATCCTCGCCGTAATGTATGCCTATCTGTTGGGGAAAGTTCCTGTAAACCGATAGCATATATATTAAATACACGGAAAGCATACCGAATGAAATGATATTTACCGTTGTATGAAGCTTTTTAAAAGCCTTTTCATTCATTTGAATGCTCAATTGCTTCTTTGAGATTTAAAGTGCCCTTATATATCGACTTTCCGCAGATAGTACCGTAAAGTCCCATTTCCTTGCAGACGATTATGTCGTCCATAGTATGAACTCCGCCGCTTGCTACGATATTCGCTCTGCCCTCTGTAGCGTCAGCAAGCTTTTTGAGCTGCTCGCGGTTTACGCCTGAGAGTGTACCGTCTTTTGAAATATCAGTGAAAATGAAATACTTTACACCTGATTCTATCATCTTGTTCGCAAGGTCTATATAGTGTACATCAGAGCTTTCCAGCCAGCCCTCTGTAGCTACCATTTCGTTCATCGCGTCTATCCCTACAACTATCTTTTCACTGCCGAATTTCTCAACAGCTTCGCAGACAAGCTTTGGATTCTTCAGTGCGACTGAACCGAGTATCACCCTTGTGATACCCATATCAAGGTATTCCTTGATCGTCTGTATACTTCTGATACCGCCGCCAATTTCGACCTTTAAGTTAGTTTTCTCGGCAACATCAGTATATATCTTTGTATTGACAGGTCTGCCCTCTTTTGCACCGTCAAGGTCTACCATGTGTATCCACTCTGCTCCTGCTGCCTCAAAACTTTTTGCAGTTTCAAGATAGTCAGAAGCCACCTTTTCGACTGTGGAAAAGTCGCCCTTGAAAAGGCGGACGCAATTACCGTCCTTAATATCTATTGCGGGAAAAATTATCATATTAGTCCTCCTATTTTGATCTTTAGCGGTAAATAGTCTTGTCCTTTACCTGATCGTCACACTTTATCTCAACCGTTCCTTTAGCGTGTTTAAACTTCATTTTTACAATATATCTTCCTGTTTTATCAGCTGTAAAATAAGTATCGGCATCTTTGATATTACTTATGACCTCGCCCTTTTTTTCGCCCTTACAGGTAAATGAGACCTCTGCCTTACCTTTCTCAATATGAGCGTCAAGGTGAAGCTTTTCGCCTGTTTCAAGCTGAAATTCGATTACTTCTTTTCCGTTGAAGGTATAAAAATCAGAATAGTATCTTCCTTCAAAAAAATGTCTGCCCTCACCTTTGAATGTATATACATTGTCCCATATCAAAAATCCTGCCAGACCGGCTGCCAAAATCGCTCCTAAAATTTTTTTCAATGTTTTTTTCTCCTGTATCATTTTATAAGTTTGCTGCGTATCCTTTCAATATGGTCGATGGACAATCCTATTCTTTCAAAATAGTTTTCTACAGTGCCGAAGCGTTCTGTAAAAAGGTCAATAAAACCATTCATGCTCTTTTCATTGGCAAGTACGATATTTCGGTCGACTTCGGGATGAGCTGCAAGAAAAGCTTCGAGCCTTTTGTGGTTGTACTCACGGCTGATAACATAATCTCTGACTATAGACTCTCTGTCAACTCCGCAGGTCATAAGTATCATCGCACTTACAACACCTGTCCTGTCTTTTCCTGCCGTACAGTGGAAAAGAACACCCTGCTCTGCTTCTGCAAGGACTTTCATCACCTTTGGCATATTTTCAGCAGTTGCTATGGTCATATATGACAGCGGTACAGCCTCAAGACTTTCAAGAACACCGCTTCCCTCAACTATGGGAAAGTGATGATACTCAAAATCCGACAGCTCAGATAATGTATTGGGAGTCTTTGCTCTCTCCGCTTCTGTACGCATATCGATTATAGTCGTTATATGAGCTGAAAGAAGTTTACTGATATCATCAGCCTGAGGCTCAGAAAGTACATCGCTGCGCCAGTACACATTGTTTTTCGTAATACTGCCGTCAGCTGTTTTGAAGCCGCCAAGCTCACGGGTATTATACGAGCTTGAAAGCATACTCTTATATGCCATGAAAACGTTCCCTCACTTTAACTCTGCAAGTATATCTGAATACGCCTTGTCCCAGTCTTTCTGCGGATCGTCAACAACAATGCTGCTGATATCAAGTTTACTGAGAATATCCAGTTCACGCCGCTGTCTTTCTTCAAGTGCAGATATATACCCGTCAAAACCTGTTAGTCCGATGCTTTTGCCGTAATCACCGTTACAGTGATAGTTGATGACTGAATTGAGCCACTCATCTCCCCGTTCAGAGGAGACTTTCTTTACATTTTTATAAACCTCACTGTTTTTGAGATATACTACAAGCGGCGAAAACGGCTTTATTATTTCGCATATTTCAGCAATATATCCAGCTGAAACCGACTTATCGAAGCCAAAACGCATCATAGTCTCGCACATAGGATTCTGCAAAAGCACACAGTTGAAAACATATCTGCCGCTGCCGTTTTTATCAGCAAATTCGCGCCATTTATCGAGCATTACAGCACGTTCGGTCTCCCACGGAAGAAAATCGTATATCTTGTATTGCAGGAGCTTGTCGAAAAGCTCTCCGCTGAATTCTGCAAGACTAACGATATTACCGCCTGACTTTTTCACAGTGTGCTGAGCTATGCGCTCTCGCTCGTCTGATGTGAAACTTTCAAGCTGATTATCCGTCAAAAATGCATGGAACTCATAGTCCGCAGGATGATCGCCCGTGCCTTCGTCAATGAAAGTCATATCAAGCTGCTGTGCAATAAACCTTGCAGTTGTACTCTTTCCCGAGCACGGAAGTCCTTCGACTATGATGAGCTTGTTCATTTAATGAGTCCTCCGAAGCTGCGGAGAATTTTAAGTCCTGTTTCGCCGCTCTTTTCTGGGTGGAACTGTGCACCGTATACGTATTTTCCGTCGTAAACAAGTGCAGGCACTCTTCCGCCGTACTCAACATACGCAGCTATATTCCTATCCTCGCAGTGAGCCTTGTATGAGTGAACGAAGTAAACATACTCGTTGTCGCCTACATTTTCAAGAAGCGGACAGTCATTGAGTTTTTCGAGCTTGTTCCAGCCCATGTGCGGTATTATAAGCTCGGGCTCTTCCATTTTTCTTACGCTGCCGCCGATAAGTCCCAGACCGTCACATTCCTCAAACTCATAGCCCTTTTCAAATATGAGCTGCATACCGAGGCAAATGCCAAGAAAAGGCTTCTTTGCGGCTTCTTCCTTGATAGTGTCAACAAGTCCCGTAGCTTCAAGCTTCTTCATTGCAGCAGGAAATGCTCCAACTCCGGGAAGTATAACAGCATCCGCAGACTTTACCGACTCCTTATCGCTAACAAGCTTACTGTCAAGTCCGAGATAGTCTAAAGCGTTCTTTACACTGAAAATATTGCCTGCGCCGTAATCAATTATAGCGATCATCAGAGAACTCCTTTCGTTGAGAGAGTTGAACCGTCTGAATTTTCAGTCACAGCTGTTTTAAGTGCATGAGCTACTGCCTTGTATACAGCCTCTGCCTTGTGGTGATCATTACTGCCGTAAAGAAGATTTATGTGCAGCGTCATGCCTGAATTGAATGCAAAAGCACGGAAGAATTCCTCTGTCATACAGAGATCGTAAGCTCCGCAGCTTTGGTTTGTAAATTCACAATTGAAAACAAGGAACGGACGATTGCTCAGGTCAAGACTTGCCATTGCAAGGGACTCGTCCATAGGTATATAAGCTGTACCGTAGCGTACTATACCCGATTTTGTACCGAGAGCCTGTCCTAAAGCTGCTCCGAGGGCTATGCCTGTATCCTCGATAGTGTGGTGACAGTCAACGTGCAGGTCGCCCTTGACCTTGACAGTCATGCTTATACCACTGTGTACAGAAAGAGCTGTCAGCATATGGTCAAAGAAACCAATACCTGTATCTATATCAGCTCTGCCCTTTCCGTCAAGAGTAACAATTACCTTTATCTGAGTCTCTTTTGTATTTCGCTCAATAGTTCCTGTACGCATACTGACCTCCTTTACTTACTGAAGTACCTTTCAAGGACATTTATACAACGTGCATTTTCAGCTTCTGTACCTGCTGTTATGCGAATAAAGCCCTTGAACTTTCTTATTGCGATAGAATTTTCCAGCATAAAGCTGTATATCTTTTCAAACTCGTCTGTCTTTATGAAAACGAAGTTTGTGCATGGGTCATATACTTTTTCAAAACAGCCATACTTTTTATCGATCTCAGTGATATCGCTGTAAAGCTTCTTTGTATTTGCAACGATTATATCACGACACTCTTTAAGATATTCCTTTTCACTGAGTATATCTGCAACGATAGTCTGCGCAACTGTATCATTGTTGTATGGAGACTTTGCTGCACGGATAGCATTGGTTATAGTCTTGTTTGCTACTGCAAAGCCGAATCTTACTGCTGCAAGTCCTATAGCCTTTGAGCAGGTCTTGAGTATTATAAGATTGTCATAATTATCGACTTCTGAAAGTATGGACTGATCCCAGAAGTCCATATAAGCTTCATCAAGGATAACGAGAACATCGTCAAGAGACTCTATTATCTTCCTTATGGCTGCTCTGTCAAGTCCTAAAGAAGTAGGATTACAGGGATTTGAGAAGATAAGTCCCTTTGCGCCCTTTACCTTGCAGAATGAAATGAGCTTATCAGGATCAATTGTAAGATCAGCTTCTTTCTGATAGGTCTCAACATTTACCTCGTAAAGCTGAGCGTAAAACTCATACATTGAGAAGTCGTGTGAAACATTTACGACAGTATCTCCAGCCTCAAAAAAGCAACCTTCTATTATGCTTATAAGCTCGTCAGAACCGTTTCCTGCGCTGATAAGCTCCTCGGGAATGTTGTAAAGCTCAGAAAAAGCCTTTGTAGGAGCTTTTGCAAGACAGTCAGGATAGCGGTTGAAGTCTATCTGCGATATGCTTTTGTTTATCATTGCTTTAAGCTGATCGTTAAGGTTGAAACAGCTCTCGTTTGCGTCAAGTCTGATATCGTAGTGACCTGTGATCGGATCATAAGGCACTAGATTAATCAGCTTTTTATTCAGTTTGTAACTCATAATTTGTCCTTTCTAAATAAACACCTATAGGGCGACAGTGTAAAGAGCCGCCCCATTGCGTGAATCAGTCTTCAAATCTTACCTTGATAGCATTAGCGTGAGCGGTAAGTCCCTCACGCTCAGCAATAAGTACAATATCGTCCTTAGCCTGTCTGAGTGCTTCCTCAGTGTAGTAGGTATAAGCTGTACGCTTTGTGAAGCTTGCTACACCGAGCGGCGAGAAGAAACGTGCAGTACCGCTTGTAGGAAGAACGTGGTTAGGTCCTGCATAGTAGTCGCCGAGAGGTTCGGAAGCATAGTGACCAAGGAAAATAGAGCCAGCGTTGTCAAGGCTTCCAAGAAGCTCAAATGGATTTTCCATAAGCACTTCAAGGTGCTCGGGAGCTATCTCATTTGCAAGCTCTACGCACTTTTCACGGCTGTCTGCAATGATAATAGCACCGTAGTCCTCAAGGGACTTCTCAATGATATTCTTTCTTGAAAGATACTCTTTCTGACGCTCGATCTCCTTGATAGTGCCATCAGCAAGCTTTTCACTGGTAGTTACCATTATAGCGGAAGCAAGCATATCGTGCTCAGCCTGTGACATTAGATCGGCAGCTGCAAACTTTGGATTTGCAGTATCATCAGCGATAACAAGTATCTCACTCGGTCCTGCTATCATGTCGATATCAACAACGCCGTAAAGAAGCTTCTTAGCAGTTGCAACGTAAATATTTCCCGGACCTACTATCTTGTCGCACTTAGGTATCTCTTCTGTACCGTAAGCAAGGGCAGCTATAGCCTGCGCACCGCCTGAGAGGAATACTCTGTCAACTCCGCAGATAGCTGCTGCAACGAGTATATCCTTATTTGGTGTACCGTCCTTCAGCGGAGGAGTTACCATGATTATCTCCTCAACGCCTGCGATCTTAGCGGGGATAGCGTTCATAAGAACGCTTGAAGGATAAGCTGCTGTACCGCCGGGAACATAGAGTCCTACTCTGTGAAGTCCGCGCACACGCTGTCCCATGATAACGCCGTTCTTCTTGGGAGAGATGAAGCTCTGCTCCACCTGTCTCTGGTGGAAATCGGCGATATTCTCCTGAGCGTTAAGGAGCGCGTCAACGAACTCCTGATCTGCTTCTGTGAGAGCGTCATTGATAACTTCTCTCGGAACTTCGTAATACTCGGGAAGATTTCCGTCAAATTTAAGTGTATAATTCTTAACAGCTTCATCGCCGTTATTCTTTACATTCTCGATTATCTCTGATACGACTTCCGTTACCTTTTTATTTGTCTCGCCGCTTCTTTTTTTAAGATCGTTAAGAAAAGCAACTTCGTCAGTACCGTTAGCGAATATTTTCTTCATTAAAGATTCTCCTCTATAAGTGTGATAAGTCTGTCGATTTCAGCGTGTCTCATTTTGAGACTTACGGTATTTGCTATAAGTCTTGCAGAGATAGGGGCAACGTCCTCAATAACTTCAAGTCCGTTTTCTCTTAAAGTAGTACCTGTCTCAACAATATCAACGATACCGTCTGCAAGCTCAAGAAGAGGAGCAAGCTCAACAGAACCTTCTATCTTGATTATCTCGGTATCCATGCCCTTTTTCTCAAAGAAGCTTCTTGCAACGTTAGGATACTTTGTAGCGATAGTCTTTATACCGTAGCCGCTGTAAAAATCATAGCCTTTCTTTGTAGCAAGTGCGAACTTGCATTTACCAAATCCAAGGTCAACGAGCTCGTAGAACTTGCCCTTCATCTCCATGATAGTATCTTTGCCAACAACGCCCATGTCACACACGCCATGCTCAACATATGTGATAACATCGTTTGCCTTTGCAAGAACTACTTCGAGATTTGCGTCAGGTACAGGAAGTATGAGCTTTCTGCCTTTATCACGTACAGCAGTACAGTCAAATCCAAGCTTTTCAAGGAGACCTACTGTATCTTTTTCAAGTCTGCCCTTTGTAAGAGCCATTCTTATAGGCTTATTCATATATTGACCTCCTTGCTTTCACCATCTATAACAACTACCTTTGCTATCTTCTTTTCCATTGCATAAGCACGTACACTGTCAAGGTCGTCAAAGAGTGCATTTTCAACTATCATACCCTGATCACGAAGCTCCTTTGCAGCTTTAATTGCAGCTACCTCGCAGCTTTCCTCAGCATATACGATAACGTCAGGTCTTGGCTCGGCAGGAAGAACATCACTCTTTTCCATAAGCTTAGCCACAGCATTGATATTTACTGCGAAACCGATAGCAGGTACATCATATCCAAACTCTGAGATAAGCTTGTCATAGCGTCCGCCTGAGAGAACTTCTTCACCGTGTCCCTGTAAATATCCCTTTATAATAAGACCTGTATAGTAGTCGGTCTTGTTGACGAGTCCCAGATCAACAGTGATAGAACCCTCACCGCCGCAAAGCTCGGAAGCATCTGCATAAATCTCTCTGAGCTCGTCAAGAATACGCTTGATATTTTCATCAGGCATTAGCTCCTCAGCCTTTTCAAATACTTCCTCACCGCCAAAGAGTGCAGGGAGCTTTTTAAGTGCATTTGTAACAGGTGAATTTCCGAAGCTGTCAAGAAGATCATTAAGTGCAGGGAAGTTTTTGTTCTCAATAAGCTTTCTGATATTTTCCTTGTCCTTTTCGGAAGCATCGAGCTTTCCTACAAGCTCCTTGAAAATACCGATATGACCAAGTTCAAGTGAGAACTCCATACCGAATGAACTGAGTGAGTCAACAGCTGTTGATATAACTTCAAGGTCTGCTATCTTGAGCTGTGAACCAATAAGCTCAATACCAGCCTGTACAACTTCATCGCTTCTACCCTTGAGTGAGGGCTCGGTAGTGTATACAGCCTGAGCATAGCAGAATTTCAGCGGAAGCTCTGCATCTCTGAGTCTTGTTGCAACTATTCTTGCAATAGGCATAGTTGTATCTGGGCGCATTACAAGCAGTCTGCCCTTGCTGTCAGTAAGCTTGTAGAGATTTTCCTGAGGAAAATAACGTGAATTAAGGTTGAATACGTCATAAAACTCAAGTCCGGGAGTTATTGTTTCATTGTATCCGCGGCTTTTAAAAAGTCCCATAAGGGTGCTTTCTATATTTCTTCTTACGATACACTCTCCGAAGAGCAGGTCTTTAGTACCCTCGGGAGTTATAAGGTCATAGTTTTTCATGTGAACCTCCTCGTTAATCACTTTAGTCTGCTAACATGATAATATGATAACATATTACTAAAAGAAAGTCAAGTTAAAAGAACGACATCTGTGTGGATTCGGGTAAATCACCAAACGCACCTATGCTTTTCAACATATCTATTGTTGTTTTTGACGCACCGCTCTCCTGCTGGAACTCCTCGATCGACATAAATCCGCCTTTCTGAACGGCTTCGTAAATACCCTTTGCAGCGTTGTCGCCGACACCGCTCATTGCGGAGAAAGGTATTCTCAGTTTTCCGTCCTCAACAAGATAATCGGTAGCGTGTGATTTGAAAAGATCAATGGGCAGGAACTCGTATCCTCTCGACATCATCTCATTTGTTATGAGCAGGATATCGTACAGAGCACTGTCCTTGTTGGTCTTGTCGTTGCCCAGTGCCTTTATCTCCTCGATCTTGGCACGTACAGCACCTTTACCCTTTATGGCAAGCTCGGCGTCAAAGTCCTCACCTCTTACGGAGAAGTAGGTCGCATAGTATTCAAGGGGCATATGCAGCTTGAACCAGCCAAGCTTTATGGCAGCGATAACGTACGCAGCCGCGTGAGCCTTCGGGAACATATACTTTATCTTCAGACAGCTCTCGATGTACCATTCGGGTACATTGTGATCGCGGAGCATCTGTATTATCTCAGGTGTGAACTGCTTTGGAGCTTTGCCCTTACGTGTCCACTCCATTATCTGGAACGCCATTTTTGGCTCTACACCCTTGTATAAAAGGTAAGTCATAATAGAGTCACGGGTTCCGATAACGTCTGAAATTGTACATACTCCATTATCTATAAGGTCTTTCGCATTGCCCAGCCAAACGTCGGTACCGTGGGAAAGTCCCGATATCTGCAAGAAGTCACTGAACTTTGTAGGCTTTGCGTCAAGAAGCATCTGTATGGTAAAGCCTGTACCCATTTCAGGTATTCCGAGACTTCCTGTCTTGCAGTATATTTCCTCGGGTGTTACTCCAAGCACATCACAGTTGGTACACATACGTATTACATCAGGATCTGATGTGGGAACGTCCTTTATCTTGATGCCTGTTAAGTCCTCCAGATGCTTGTAAAGTGTAGGTACAACGTGTCCGAGCTCGTCAAGCTTTAATATAGTATCATGGAGCGAGTTGAACGTGAAGTGTGTAGTGATTATCTCGGAATCCGCTGTATCAGCAGGGTGCTGAACGGGAGTAAAGTCGTAAACGTCATAGTCTGACGGTACAACGACCATTCCGCCCGGGTGCTGTCCTGTAGTCCTTTTAATGCCCGTACAGCCGATAGCAAGACGGCTCATCTCCGCATTGTTTAGCGTTATGCCGTTTTCTTCGCAGTACTTCTTTACGTAGCCATAGGCTGTCTTTTCAGCTACTACGGATATAGTTCCCGCCTTGAAAACGTTTGATTTACCAAAAAGCTTTTCTGTATAACGATGAGCCCAGAACTGGTATTCATCGGAGAAGTTAAGGTCAATATCAGGAGCTTTGTCGCCGTCAAAGCCAAGGAAGGTCTCGAATGGGATATCGTGTCCGTCACGATTCATGTCCTTTCCGCAGTCAGGACACTTCTTAGGCGGCAGGTCAAATCCTGAGCCGTAAACACCGTCAAGCAGGAACTCACTGTGCTTACAGTTAGGGCAGACATAGTGGGGCGGAAGCGGATTAACTTCCGAGATACCAGCCATTGATGCAACGAATGACGAACCAACTGATCCTCTTGAACCAACAAGATATCCGTTATCAACAGAGTTCCAAACAAGCTTCTGTGCAATAATGTAAAGTACTGAAAATCCGTGCTTGATAATAGATGAAAGTTCTCGGTCAAGACGCTTGTCAACAAGCTCGGGAAGCGGATCGCCGTATATCTCATGAGCCTTGTCATGAGTTATCTTCACAAGCTCCTCCTCAGCACCTTCGATCGTAGGAGTAAACGTTCCCTTTGGTATAGGACGTATCATCTCTATCTGATCGGCTATGGCATTGGTATTTGTAATAACTACTTCCTTTGCCTTATCCTCTCCCAGGTATGCAAATTCCGTCATCATTTCCTCGGTAGTCCTCAGATAAAGCGGTGCTTGCTCCTCTGCGTCCTTGAAGCCCATACTTGCAAGGATTATCTTACGATAGATAGCGTCCTTGGGGTCTATAAAATGAACATCACAGGTCGCACAGGTAGGTATTCCCAGTCTGTCGCCCAGTTCTACTATATTTTTATTGAATTCACGAAGCTCGTCATCGTCCCTTGCTACGCCCTCACGAACCATGAATTCGTTATTGCCTATTGGCTGTATCTCAAGGTAATCATAGAACTTCGCAAGATTGTCGATATAGTCCTGATCGCGTATATCAAGCATAGCCTGAAAGAGCTCTCCTGCTTCACAGGCACTTCCGTAGATAAGTCCCTCACGGTGCTCTATGAGCTTGGACTTAGGTATAAGTGGCTTTTTATAGAAGTATTCAAGGTTGCTTAGCGATACAAGTCTGTAGAGATTTTTAAGTCCTGCCTGATTGCGGACAAGAATGATATGATGATAGCTTTTCAGCTTCTTGGTCTCTATTTCACCAACAAGTATATTGAGCTGCTGTATTGACTTGAAACTTCTTTCACTTTTAAGTCTGCCGATAAGCTCAATATATATTTTCGCAAGCATAAGAGCATCATCGGAAGCTCTGTGGTGGTCGAATTTTCCGAGTTTGAGCTGCTTTGCAACAAGATTGAGCTTGTGTCGTCCCATTTCCGGAAGCATAGACTGACACATAACAAGAGTGTCCACCCAGGTGTACGGGAAGTCGATATTCTGACGCCTTTTGACCTGATTTATCATGTTGGTATCATAGCGGGCATTATGAGCAACAAGCACAGGCTTGTCTCCGCAGAATTCCATGAACATACGCAGTGCTTCAGCTTCATCGGGAGCATTGGCAACATCTGCATCTCTTATTCCCGTAAGCTCCGTTATCCTCTCGGGGATATGGAACCCCGGATTTACCTTTGTATTGAAGCTGTCAACTACCTGTAAGTTTTTCAGCTTTACTGCACCTATTTCAGTAAGTCGGTCATTTCGGAAGCTGAGACCTGTAGTCTCAACATCAAATATGATTATCTCATCATCAAAAGAGCGGTCATCGTCGCCGTAAACTACCATGTCACGCTCGATATCGTTGACGACATAAGCCTCCATGCCGTATATAGCCTTGAAGTTCTTAGGCATATTATACATACAATCAGGGAAAACCTGAACGTTGCCGTGGTCGGTTATTGCCATTGCCTGATGTCCCCACGCTGCGGCTCTGTTGATAAGTGTAACAGGATCAGTAACAGCGTCCATTGCCGACATATTACTGTGGCAGTGAAGCTCAACACGCTTCTCGGGATAATTGTCCATTTTCGGTATACGCTTTACCTTGATAAGAGAATTCGCCGATATGACAATATCTCTTGCGTAGGAGTCGTAATCCAGCTTACCCGAAACGAGAAGTGTTGCTCCGCTCTTTATCGAGCCCAGCTTCAATTCCTCTACCTCTTCATTCTTGGCAAATATCTTCACCTTTAACGAACCGCTGTAGTCAGTGATATCATATGTAACTACAGTCTTTTCGTTGCGGACTTCTTTAAGCTCGGAAGCAAATACATCACCTACAACAACGACTTTTTCTCCAAGACGCTGTACAGCTTCGCAGATCGGTACGGGCTTTTCACGTATAGCCTTGCCCTTGACTATCTCAGCAGACTCTGCATCAAAGTCCTTATCGAGAGCAGTAACATCAATTGTCACAGTAGGTATTACCGACTTCATCTCCTCGGCTCTTATCTCGTCGGGAGTCTTGTCGGGAATGAGCTGACTGCTGTAATCAGGCATATCTGCTTCAATGCGCTCTATCATCTCATCGAACTGCTGCTCACTTACATTGTTCTCTCCGTCAAGAACGACCTTGACTTTCACACCGAACTGATTATATATCATTCGTGAAAAATACAGGCAGAAGTTATACCTGTCAAGGATATCCCTGCCGCCGTGTACTATCTTTATACGCAGTTCTCCATTTCCGAGAGTTACTTCCGCATCATCGAGAAAGCCGTTGACTACAGGGATATCACGCTTCAAAAGCTTCAGAAGCTCACTGTAGCAATCCATACCGAATTTCTCAGACGGATAGCGAGGAGCCAGTCTCACCTGCTCAACCTTTATAGCTGTTTCCACAGCCTTTTCAAACCCGAAGATATCATCGCCGAGCACTATATCACCGAAATGTGCATGGAAACGTATCTTTTCGAGATTTTCGCTGTATGTAAGCTTGAATATCTCGCCGCTGAGGATACTCTCAGGCAATTCAAGGGCATAATCTTTGAGGAATTCGGATATTTTTATCTGCATTGGTCAACGTCCTTCTTAATATTCATCTTTGTCGGATATTATCTGCCGTAAATTATTTATTTGTCATAAGCTTTTTAAAGACTACAGCGATTGCATTTACTGCTGCAATCGCAATGAATAAAATGAAAACCTCAGCCATAAATCTAAGGATTTTATTACTAATAAGTTCGTCTATTCCTATGATATCTGTTACTATATATCCAAAAATCAGCCCCAAAAGCAATATTACGGCTTCTTTCCATTCAAACTTATGCGGATTTTTTATCTCTTCCTTTAAAGTATCTTTTATAAGCTTTTTGTTGTAATACTCTTTTTCATTTTCTTTTGTATATTTCATTGCAGTATCTCCGTTTTAAAATATTGTAACGTAAAATCAGAGTTTTTCAATCTCTGCAAGAAGCTCTGAAACTATTGCATCTTCACTTATTTTGCGCTGAGTTCCGTCCTTTTTAAAGATAATAGCACAGCCGTCACCGCCTGCTATTCCCACATCGGCTTCACGTGCTTCTCCCGGACCGTTTACGATACATCCCATAACAGCAACTGTTATATCCTTGTCCATATCCTTGACAGCTTCCTCTACCATTTTAGCTGCCTTAACAAGATCAATACGTGTTCTTCCGCAGGTAGGACATGATACTATCCTTACTCCTCCGCGCTTGCCGATACTTTTGAGAATATCCTTTGCCGCAGCTATCTCACGGATAGGATCATCTGTAAGGGATACACGGATAGTCTCGCCGATACCGTCACAGAGAAGCGAGCCTATACCTATTGCGGACTTGATAAGTCCCATACGCTCTGTACCTGCCTCAGTAACACCAAGGTGAAGCGGATAACTGCACTTCTGCGCAGCAAGTCTGTATGAAGCTATCATCTTATTTACGTCTGATGACTTTATGGAAATGACTATATCGTTAAAGTCAAAATGCTCCAGCATAGCTGCGTGTCCCATTGCACTTTCAACAAGAGCTTCGGGAGTCGGCGAGCCGTATTTCTCAAGTATCTCCTTTTCGAGAGAGCCTGAATTGACGCCTATACGTATAGGGATATTCCTTGTGCGGCAGGCTTCGACTACAGCCTTTACCCTGTCCATACCGCCGATATTGCCAGGATTTATACGTATCTTATCAACACCTGCAGCAGCAGATTCAAGAGCAAGCTTGTAATCAAAGTGGATATCCGCAACAAGGGGTATCTTTACGGCTTCCTTGATAGCAGGGATAAGCTTTACAGCTTCCATATTCGGGATAGCTGCACGAATTATCTCACAACCTGCCTTTTCAAGCTCGACTGCCTGCTTTACACTGCCCTCGATATCGTCCGAGCGCATATTGAGCATCGACTGTATATATATATGCTTTCCGTCGAGGACACAGTCCCCTACCTTTACAGGTCTGACATTTCTCATATTATTCCTCCGTAAAATGTAAATTACAATGTTATCTTTTCGCCGTCAGCTGAAATAACAGTATCAGTGAATATTTGTCTGAGCTCATCGGCATATGCCGAAGGCTCTTTTTCGGCAGGACTGAAATGTGTGAGCCAAAGCCGTTTTACTCCTGCTTTTTTTGCAATATTGCAGGCGTCCTGCATGAGCATATGGTGCTTTTCGTTCATAGACTCCTTTTTATCGTGAAGTCCGTACATTCCCTCGCAGACAAAAATGTCCGAGCTTTCCGCAAATCCAACAATTTCATCAATTGGGAGAGTATCCGTTGTATAGGTTATTTTTAAAGGCTGCCTTTTAACGCCCGTTACGGACTCGGGCGAGATACTTCTTCCGTCACTGAGGGTAACTGTTTCACCACTGTGAAGTCTTTTCCACATCTCCACGGGGATATCAAGTTCCTTTGCCTTTTCAGGAAGAAAAACAGGCTTTTTTTCAAGGATAAGACTGTAGCCGATACAGCTGACTCTGTGAGAAAGTGGCAGAGTCATTATTGTCAGCATAGGATCAATTGTATCAGCAATAAATTCATATGTTCTGTCCTCTGGAATACTATGCAGACGCACTTCATAAGGAAGTCCACCGCATATGCTTACAAGCTTTTCAAGTACAGGTATACAGCTTTTGGGTGCAGCAATATCAAGGGGCTCTGTACGTGAACAATTGCCAACAGATAAAAGCAGTCCTGTAAGTCCCATAACATGATCCGCATGGCAATGAGTGAAGAGTATAAGCTCTATTTTACTCAATTTCAGTCCATGCTTCGCAGCAGCTACCTGTGTGCCCTCACCGCAGTCTATAAGAACAGCTTTTCCGTTAAACTCTGCATAAAGACTTGTAAGGAACCTGTCTTTCAGCGGAAGCATACCGCCTGTACCGAGCAGACATACGTCAGCCATTTTTGCCTCCTGTGATAAGTTTGACGATATCATTGTATGTTGCAAAGATCATTATACCGAAAAGGAGCACCATTCCTGCGAGATGAACATATCCCTCATGTTCGGGCTTGATAGGCTTGCGGCGTACAAGCTCGATAAAGCAGAAGAGAAGTCGTCCACCGTCAAGTCCCGGGATAGGAAGAAGATTGAAAATACCTACGTTTATGGAGATAAGTGCCATCATATACAAAATATTAAATATGCCTTCCTTAACGTTTTCAGAATCCTTCGCTGCCTCATTTATAACTGTAACAACGCCTACAGGACCTGATACCTCTTCTTTCTCCACTTGTCCCGAAAACAGCTGTTTCAGTGAAAGACCTATGATATGCGTCATAGACATAAAGTTTTCGCCGGAGCCTTTCAAAACAGTAAGAGGATTCTTATTCTTGTATACGACCCCAAAATCAACAAATTTATCACTTCCGTCCTTGATACGGAAAGATACGTCATCTAATTTCAGCTTTTCACCGTTACGCTTGACGATAACCTCATGACCTTCATGCTCTTTCATAACATTGAAAACATAATTGAAATCAATGATACTGTACACTCTCGTACCGTCCACAGATATTATTTTGTCACCCTTTTCAAGACCTGTTTCATAACTTTCAGAATAGTAAGTGATTACCCCGTCATCTTCGGTCCTTGAGAAATTACTTACTGTAGTCGTAGGAACTCCGTCCATCATGCTTATATATATTACTATAGCTATAAACCCGAGAACGAAGTTCATTCCCGCACCTGCAACAAGTACGACCATTCTTTTCCAGAGCTTGGCATTGCGGAAACTTCTCGGATCACTGTTGGTAGCGTCCTCACCTTCCATAGCACAGTAACCTCCAAGCGGAAGAAGTCTGAGTGAATACTTTGTCTCGCCCTTCTGCTTCTGGAGCAGCTTTGGTCCCATACCTACTGAAAACTCCAGTACCTTTATACCGCTGAGCTTGGCGCATATGAAATGTCCGAACTCATGCACAGTAACTATCAAACCGAAAATAATAATTGCAATAACAATACCCATGTAGTACGATCCTTTCTCAGTCGAGAGCCTTTTTAGCCTTTATCTGCTCTCTTACAAATGCTCTTGCAGCCTTATCTGCTGCCATAACATCTTCATAGCTTTTTATATCTGATATTGTAAATTTATCAAGCACTGACGATACTATCTCGCCTATCTCTATGAACTGTATCTCATCATTTAGTAATGCTCTTACAGCCTCTTCATTTGCGGAATTAACAAGACACGGATAAGCTCCGCCACGTTTTATAGCTTCTATTGCTGCTGAAAGGCACTTGAATGTTTCATAATCAGGCTTTTCAAAGGTCAGCTTACCGTAATCCGTAAGTGAGAGCCTTCCTGTGGGGCATGACATTCTGTCAGGATAAAGCAGCGCATACTGTATCGGTATCTTCATATCAGGCACACCGAGTTGTGCAATGACGGAATAATCATTATACTCCACTGCGGAATGTACCACGCTCTGACGATGAACAACAATCTCTATCTGCTCGGGAGTAAGATCAAAAAGCCATTTTGCTTCAATGAATTCAAGTCCCTTGTTCATAAGTGTAGCAGAGTCAATGGTTATTTTATTGCCCATCTCCCAGTTAGGGTGATGAAGTGCCTGTGCCTTTGTGACTTTTTTCAGTTCATCGTAGCTTCTTCCGAAGAATGGTCCGCCCGAAGCTGTAAGTATTATCTTGCTCAGCTGTGAACGCTTATTTCCCTGCAAGCACTGGAATATAGCCGAATGTTCACTGTCTACGGGATATATCCTTACTCCTCTGTCCGCTGCTGCTTTCATTACCAGCTCACCGCCTGCAACAAGAGTCTCCTTATTGGCAAGGGCAAGGTCTTTTCCTGCATCTATTGCTGTAAGAGTAGGCAGAAGTCCCACCATCCCCACAACAGAGTTGAGCACGATATCCGCTTCTTTGAGAGAGGCAAGAGTACAGAGTCCCTCCATTCCCGAATAGAGCTTAACGTCCATATCGGAAATACGACTTTTGAGTTCGCTGTATTTTGTTTCGTTGTATATGCAGGCATGCTTAGGGCGGAATTTCCTTATCTGCTGCTCAAGAGCCTCAATGCTGCTGTGAGCAGCAAGAGCTGCCACCTTTATGTCATGCTTTTCGCAGACCTCAAGAGACTGCGTACCTATGGAACCTGTTGAGCCAAGTATCGACACAGTTTTTTCCATTGTTTTTTCCCCTTTTCACGGAAATATCTTCCCGTAAGATTTTATGATAAAATTCACTATAAAATGCGAAATGGACTATCCATGAATAGTCCGTTTCAGCAATATCACTGTACACCGAATAAGGTGATGAATACATAGAATGTGGGCAGCACAAAAAGAACGCTGTCAAAGCGATCCATAAGTCCGCCGTGTCCCGGCATTATCTTGCCGTAATCCTTAAAGCCTATCTGACGCTTTACCATTGACGCAGAAAGGTCACCCACAGTACCTATAACAGCGCAGACTGCACCTGTAATAAATGCAATTGCAGCTCTTTTTGCAGTAAAGCCGTAATAGCATGAAAATGCTACAGTATAAGCAATTGCAGTTGTAAGGATACCGCCCATGAGTCCCTCGATAGTCTTTTTCGGACTTATCTCAGGGCAGAGCTTGTGCTTACCGATAGCAACGCCTGTGAAGTAAGCTCCCGTATCGGCAATCCATGCGCCGCAAAGTCCCATAACGAGCAGGAAAAGTCCGCTTTTTGGATCATAGCGTTCCATGCGTACCATTGTAGTCATAGCCTGCGGAACAAGTATCATTACAGCAAGTACGAAAAATACCTGCTCGTAGCGTATCTCCTTATGCTTTTTCAGCCATGTTATGAAGATGACGAAAGCACAGAGAAGCATTATACCAAATACATATATTTTATATTTATCCTCATAACGCCACGAAAGGAACTCAAAACGTCCGGGATACTCTACTCCATAAACATTGATCTTTGTCAATATGCCATAGAGTATCGGTACAGATATACCGCAAGCCTCTGCCGCTATGAGAATAGGGATACACTTATGGAGCTTCACAGCACGAAGCAGCTCAAAGAGCATTACTGCGATTATTGCTGCAACTGCTATGGGCAGAACTACAGTATCGTGAAAGAAAAGCACTATACCGATAAGAACTACGCCTACAGCACCTGAAATAATACGTGTAAGCATTACACACCTCCGAAGCGGCGGTTTCTGTTTGCATACTCTATAAGTGCCTTGTCAAGTTCGGCAGGTGTGAAATCAGGCCAGAGCACATCTGTAAAGTAGTACTCAGCATAAGCACACTGCCAGATAAGGTAATTTGAAAGTCTAAGCTCACCGCTGGGACGTATGAGCAGATCAACGTCGGGAATACCTGCTGTGTAGAGCTGGTCTGCTACAGCCTGTTCGTTGATGTCCTCAGGACGGATCTCGCCGTTTACAGCCTTCTGTGCAAGTATCCTTGCAGCATGGGCTATCTCATCACGTCCGCCGTAGTTTACTGCCATCATAAGAGTCATCTCGTCATACTTGGCAGTATCTTCTTCAAGACGTATCATCTTCTCCTGCAAGTCCTCATCAAAGGCAGACTTATCACCGAGAAAGACCATACGTGTATTCTCGCTGAGGAAGTTTCTTACATCAACGATATAATCACGGAAAAGCTCCATGATAGTATTTACTTCATCGGAAGGACGCTGCCAGTTTTCTGTTGAAAAGGCATAGAAGCTGATATTCTTCAGTCCGATTTCCTTGCAGTAGCGGACTATCTTCTTGAACTGCTTTGCACCCTCACGATGACCGAAGGAACGGGGCAGACCGCGCTTCTTAGCCCATCTGCCGTTTCCGTCCATGATAAAGCCTACGTGCTCGGGAAGCTTCTCGGGCAGCGTAAGCTCAGATTTTTCTTTTTTTCCGAATAATGCCATATTTCACCAATTAAACTGTCATGATCTCTTTCTCTTTATCAGCGACCATTTTATCTACATCAGCACACATCTTGTCTGTAAGATCCTGTACCTTCTTCTCGCAGTCCTTAAGATCGTCCTCTGTGATCTCGGAATTCTTCTTCATAGTCTTGTACTTTTCCATTGTATCACGTCTGATAGAACGTACAGTTACCTTACACTCTTCACCATACTTCTTGATGCTCTTGCAGAGCTCCTTACGGCGATCCTCTGTGAGCTGTGGGAAAGCAAGACGGATAACGTTGCCATCGTTTACAGGCTGGATACCGATATCAGAAGCCTGGATAGCCTTTTCGATAAGCTTGAGTGTAGACTTGTCCCATGGCTGGATAACAAGTATTCTTGCTTCTGATACAGATACTGCTGCCATCTGGTTTACAGGTGTAGCTGCTCCGTAGTAATCTACCATGACCTTGTCAAGAACTCCGGGATTTGCTCTTCCTGCACGGATAGCTGCAAACTCATTACTGAGTGCATTAAGGCTTTTATTCATCTTTTCCTTAGCGAGATTAAGCTGTTCTTTCATTGTATAACATTCCTTTCAGTATAAATTGTCGATTATCAGTTTTCAGATACAACTGTACCTATATTCTTGCCCATAACTGCATCATATATATTATCAGGGCGGCTAAGATCGAATACGAGCATCTTCATGTTATAATCACGGCAAAGAGCAGCAGAAGTGCTGTCCATAACAGCAAGTTCTTCACCAATTACCTTAGAGAATGTAAGTGTCTCATACTTCTTAGCATCATCATACTTATGTGGATCCTTATCATATACACCGTCAACAAGTGTAGCTTTGAGGAGTATATCAGCCTCTATCTCAACTGAACGAAGAGCTGCTGCTGTATCTGTTGAGAAGAACGGGTTACCTGTTCCGCAGCCGAATATAACTATTCTGCCCTTATCAAGATGTCTTACAGCTCTGTTACGGATATAAGGCTCTGCTATAGCTGACATCTGGAGAGCAGTCTGTACTCTTACAACACAGCCCAGAGACTCAAGTACATCTGCAAGCGCAAGTGCGTTCATTGTTGTTGCAAGCATTCCGATATGGTCTGCACGAGTTCTGTCCATAGCTCCGCTTGAACGTCCTCTCCAGAAGTTTCCGCCGCCTACTACAACGGCTACCTGAGCTCCTGCGTCACTGCACTTCTTGATGCTCTTACATATATCAGTAACTACATCATAATTAAGACCAGTCTTATTGTCGCCTGCGAGAGCTTCGCCGCTGACCTTTAATAATACTCTTTTATACTTTGGTTCCATATAAGCACCTCACAAAAAATTATCTATAGATTATTTTACACTAAATTTAATAATATGTAAAGTACATTTTCCGAAAAACAAGAAAAAATTACTCTGTTTTTTATAAAATCCCATTTTTTCAGCCATAAAAGTACTTCAAATGTATTCTCTTGTTAATTATATACAAAAATGTTGAAAATTTATTGTCGCAACTTTTTTAGAATTTTGCTTGACAACTTCCCCTCATCGTGATATAATATAAAAGCTGGTTCAAGCGGCAACAACAAAACACAAAAATGGAGAGGTATCGAAGCGGTCATAACGAGGCGGTCTTGAAAACCGTTTGACTTAACGGTCACGTGGGTTCGAATCCCACCCTCTCCGCCAATTTTTTTATCGGTGAGTTTCTCGCTCGTCGGTTTGCGGATTTACCCAAGTGGTGAAGGGGCTCCCCTGCTAAGGGAGTAGGTCGGGAAACCGGCGCGAGAGTTCAAATCTCTCAATCCGCGCCATGCCTGCATTCTTTGAATGCAGGTTTTTTAATTATGTACAGTCTGGTATATATAAATGAAAAGCTCTTCCAAAACGGAAGAGCTTTTCATGGTAGTAGAAGTTCTGTGATTTCTCACAATCACATTATATCATACCCCCTGCCATTTGTCAAGTAATGACAAAAATTTGCTTACACATCATAAATTTATCATTTTTCACATAAAACAAGTATATTTTTCATACAGAATGTGCTATACTTTATGTACAGGAGGCGATGAGAGATGAAAAAAATAAACGGTTTTTATAAAGGTATCAATTTCGGCGGCTGGCTCTCACAATGTAACTACGAAAAGGAACACCTCGACACCTTCATCATAGAAAACGATTTTAAAACTATTGCATCATGGGGAGCTGACCACGTTCGTGTCCCCTTTGATTATAATATACTTGAAAATTCAGACGGCTCTTTCAGCGAGGAAGGCTTCGGCTACCTCGACAAGGCTGTTGAATATTCAAAAAAGTATAACCTTAATATTATCCTTGACCTTCACAAGACCGCAGGCTTTTCATTTGATTATTACGCTGAAAATGAAAGCGGTTTTTTTGACAGCGAAGAATATCAGGAACGCTTCTACCGCCTCTGGGAGGAAGTTGCACGTCGTTACGGCTCGATGAGTTCGTTTGTGGCATTTGAGCTTCTTAACGAGGTAACCGATGCAAGCTTTATCGATGCATGGAACAGGATAGCCAATGAATGTATACGCCGCATAAGAAAGATCGCAAAGGATACCCTCATACTTGTGGGCAGTTACCATAATAACAGTGCTGATACCGTTCAGTTCCTTGACGCTCCATACGATAACAACGTTATTTATAATATGCATTGCTATGAGCCGTTAAAATTCACTCATCAGGGTGCTTACTGGACTACGGCTATCATTCCCGAAGAGCGTATACCTTTCGAGGAAAGCGAGACTTCTGCCGAATACTTCGAGAAGCTCTTCTCAACTGCTATCGCTAAGGCAGAAGAGTTCAACACAGGACTTTACTGCGGAGAATACGGCTGTATCGACGTAGTTTCTCCTGAGGATACTGTAAAGTGGTACAGAACGATAAATTCGGTATTTGAAAAGCACGGTATCGGAAGAGCCGCATGGAACTACAAAGCTATGGACTTCGGTCTTTCAGATGCAAGGCTTGACGATGTAAGAAGTGAACTTCTTAAACTTATATAAAAATGCACCCGGCTAAGCCGGGTGTTTTCATTTCTATTTGAAAATACCTGTCAAATGACTCCAAAAAACTATTTCATAGAGTCTATAAACTCTTTTATGGAACGTTCCGCAGCATCATATCTTTTTCTGAATTCAGAGGCAGATATCCTCATTGCACCGTTGCCGAGAATTATCATCTGCTCGATACCGTCAGAGGTTGCAACTCTCACACGGTGATTTCTCGAAAGCTCATGTGTAACTCTTTCAATGTAAGAATCTGCTGTCTCAGACTCTTTGGTATAAACTATATTTATGTTGCAGTACTTCTCTACTTCACGGTGTTTTCCCTTTACTCTGTACGCATCAAATACAAGAATAAGTTCACTTCCGTCATATCCCTGATAATTGCACATACGGTTTATGAGTTCACCTCGTGCAGCATCAAGATTATCTTCGGATATTTTTTTCAAGTCGTCCCACGCGAATATTATATTGTAACCGTCTACAAGAAGATAATCAGGCCCTTCATACTTTGGCAGCCTTACCTTTTTATCATCAATACTTACTGCTTTTGTCTTTTTGAAGGCTCTTACAGGATCACGGTTTATCTTGCCGTATGTCCTCTCAAATATTTCCATAAGCTCTTCGTCGCTTACCGCCTTTTCGACGAAACGTTCAGCCTTAGAGCGTTTTTGCTCCACGCTCTCTTCTTCAAGCCCGTTAGCAAGTTTAAGCGGCAGGTGCATATGCTCATATACCTCGTTCCACTTCACAATAAAACCTGCACCATGTGAGCAAAATACCGAATCAGCACTATTTTCCGTATCACTGTCGCAGTCATATCCAATGGCTGCAATAACTTCTTCCGTATTATGACATTCTCTGTAGCCTGCTACATTAAAGGAAAGTCTCCCCTTTCCATGTGAATATGCAATAACTTCGGACTGATAATCATTTATCTCGGAAACAGGAGCACTTCCTCTTATGAGTGACATCTCACCGTTATTCTCAGGAGTATCAAATTCAGCCGACATATGCTGCATATCAGAAATAGCTCTGCCAACATTTTCAGTTGGTATTTCAAGTTCATAATTATAGTACGGTTCAAGAAGTACAGATTCAGCATTGCGAAGACCCTGCCTTACAGCCCTGTATGTGGCTTGTCTGAAATCTCCGCCCTCAGTATGTTTGAGATGTGCTTTGCCCGATACAAGCGTAAGCTTCATATCGGTTATTGGAGAACCCGTAAGAACGCCAACATGAGTTTTTTCAGCAAGATGAGTAAGGATAAGTCTCTGCCAGTTCCTGTCAAGCTCATCTTCGGAACATTCAGTATCAAAATGCAGACCACTTCCCGCCGGCAAAGGTTCGAGAAGTATATGAGCCTCTGCATAATGGCGCAAGGGTTCGTAATGTCCGACGCCCTCAACGGCATTTCTTATTGTTTCCTTATAAGTAACAGCTCCGTTGCTGAAACAAACTGTATAACCGAATTTTTCTTCTATAACTTTTGTAAGTACTTCCAGCTGAACAGCTCCCATAAGCTGAATATGTATCTCTCTATTTTGTTCATTCCAGAGTATATGGAGCTGTGGGTCTTCATCTTCAAGCTGTCTCAGTTCTTTTATTGCATCATAGACATTCTTTTCATCAGGCAGTATTATCCTATAAGTCATAACAGGTTCAAGGAAAGCCTGTCCTGCATTTTCTTCAATACCAAGTCCCTGACCTGCATACGTTCCGTTAAGTCCCGTAACTGCACATACTTCACCTGCACAGGCTATATCAGCAGTTCTGAACTTTTCACCCGAATAAAATCTTATAGAACTAAGCTTGCCGCTTACTTCATTGCCGTCTGCATCGGGATATGTAAGCTCTTCCCTCATTCTCAGCTGACCGCCTGTAATTTTAATATGAGTAAGCCTGCTTCCTTTCGGATCATAGGATATTTTGTATATCTTAGCTCCGAATTCGTTTCTGTGCTCCGTTTCACGGGTAAATCTGTCAAGAAGGCTTATAAAGCCTTCTATTCCCTCCATTTTAAGTGCCGAACCAAAAAAGCAGGGAAAAATTCGTCTTTCGGCTATTGCATTTATTATGCTGATATCATCAACACTTCCGTCAGAAAGATACCGTTCCATAAGCTCTTCACAGCACATTGCCGAGTTCTCCGCTATCTCGGCATCACTGCCCGAAAAATCAACGCAGTTTTCCGAAAGTCTTGCCGCGAGATTTTTTACAATAAAACTCTTATCCGCTCCTATGAGATCCATTTTATTTACAAAAATAAACACAGGGACTTCATATTTGCGCAGGAGCTTCCATAAAGTAGATGTATGGCTCTGTACACCGTCAGTGCCGCTTATAACGAGTATAGCATAGTCAAGGACGCACATAGTTCGTTCTGTCTCGGCAGAAAAATCAACGTGTCCCGGAGTATCAAGAAGTGTGAAATGAGTGTTGTCTGTCGAAAACTCAGCCTGCGAAGAAAAGATAGTTATTCCTCGTTCGCGCTCTATAGAATTTGTATCAAGAGTAGAATTTCCGCTGTCAACTCTTCCAAGCTTTCTGATAGTACCGGTTTTATAAAGCATCGCTTCGGCAAGAGTAGTCTTGCCTGAGTCAACATGAGCAGTTATCCCGACAGTTATTTTTTTCATTGCACCACCTCAAAATAATGATATTACTTAATTTTAACATAAAAAAGCAGTTTTGTCCATATAAAAATCACGTCACCGAAATTTATTGAATATAATATTACAGTACATTTACCTACAAAATACTCAAAGGTGATATAATGAAACGAAAAACAAAAATGCAAAAAAAGACTATACATAGAAGAATTGCCTTTATCTTAGGCATTACAGCCATATCTGTATTCATTCTTTCATCAATGATAGAAAAAAAGATAAGACCATACGCAGTACTGCAAGCAGAACATTTCGCCCAAAAGACAGCCAATGAGATCATAGAGCGTTCTGTATCCGAATATCTTGAGCAGAATAAATTCACGTATAATGACTTTGCAGCCGTACTTTATGATGAAAAAAAGAAAATAGCCTCAGTAGAGACTATTCCGTATACAATAAACAAAACTCAGTCCGAACTTAGTCTGCTGATAAACAAAGAGCTTGAAGCATCGGGAAAACGCACAGCAAAAATCGCTTTGGGTTCACTCACAAGCTCATTCCTGTTAACAGGAAAAGGTCCTAAGATCAATATAAGAGTATCACCTATAGGAGTCGCAGATGTCACGCTGAAAAGCGATTTCTCCGAAGCAGGTATAAACCAAACTCGACACAGGATATCTGCTCTCGTATCAGTAAAAATGACTTCCTCCGTACCTCTTTACAGCTTCGAGACAGTATCTGATTTTGAATTCATATTAGCTGAAAACATTCTTATAGGAGATGTTCCGAATATCTCGCCATATGCCTCAGTTACACACAGTAAATAACAAGTTTACTTGTTTCCCTCTGCACAAACCCACTTCTCTCCTGCCTGGGTGTGGATATTTATGTACTTGAAGCCTGCTTTTTCAAGCAGATCGTGGAACTCCTTCAGTGTAGGGTTATAAAGCCTGAACTTTTCTATTCCCTCAATATCTTTTTCATCAAGGTCGGCATCACCGTTTATATCCGCAACGATAAGGAACTTGCCGCCTTTGTCAAGAACTCTGTACACCTCACGGAGGTTTTCAGCAGGATCAGGCCAGAAATAAAAGCTTTCAACCGTGATTATCTTATCAAAAGAATTATCATCAAATGGCATTTTTTCAACGGATTCCTCAATTATATTCATTTTTCCGCTTTCAATATCTTCTTTGTTCTTTTCAATAGAAAGCTTTACGGAAAGCTTTGAATAATCCAGTCCGGTAAGAGTTCCGTTTTCTGTTTTTTCAGACATTCTTCTTAATGTCTCACCGCCGCCGCAGCCGATATCAAGTATCCTGTCATTTTCATTAAATTCAAAGAAACCAAGTGCCCAGCCTGTTACGGCATAATGATGCTCATTCATTCCTTTAAGCATCTCTGCTCCTGCTTCGCCATGAGGCTTTCTTGGGTCGCCAAGCTCAGTTATAGACTTCTTTTCTTCGCTCATTTTTACGCTCCTTAATAACCATTTTGCAACACCGTCATCATTGTTGCTCTCTATAACAGCAGTTGCAGCTTTTTTCAGCTCATCGGCGGCGTTTTCAACTGCATAGCTTTCATCAGCTATTTCAAAAAGATCAAGATCATTCAGTGCATCACCAAAGACAACAACTCTTTCACAGCCGAGATACTCCTTTAGTTGAAGTGCCGCACGGGATTTTGAAGCTTTAAAAGGCATTATCTCAAGCCACTGTTCGTCTGAATAAATATCACGCTGAAAAACACAATGATACTTTTCCTTGTATTTATCATAAAAAGGTTGAAGCTTTTCAGTCTCGTCAATACAAGTAATGTAGAATATATCCCCACAAAAAAGCTCATCATCAGACACTACGGGATTGTTTCTGCTGTCACCCCTTCTTGACTCAACGAAATCAGCCATTCCCTTTGTTATTTTGTCAGCAACATAAGAAAACTTTTCCTTATCGCTCTGTACCGAATAAACTGTAGGCTGAATATTGCTGTCCAGCATCTCTTTTATAACAGTTTTTACTTCTTCATCAAAGAAATTTGATATAAGCCTTTCACCGCTGAGAGTATCAATTACAAACGCACCGTTATATACTATCGCAGGAAGTGCGACTGATATACCGTTTGTAACCTTGCTTGCCGTGCTCCATGAACGAGCTGTAGCGTACGAGAAGATCATTCCATCGCCTACAAGCTCATTTATTATTTTATTTGTATAATCAGAAGTCTGCTGCCTACTGTTCAACAATGTACCATCAAGATCCGAAAGATAAAGCGTCTTTTTATCCATTTTTCTCTCCAAACCTAAAAAGGCTGACGTAAAACGACAGCCTTTTCGTTATTATTCTACTGTAACACTCTTTGCAAGATTTCTTGGCTTGTCAACGTCGTAACCCTTTGCAACGGATACATAATAACCAAGAAGCTGGAGTGGTATTACCGCAAGACTTCCTGCAAAGTGAGCATCTGTCTGTGGGATATATACTGTGAAATCAGCAAGGTCTTCCATGCTGTAATTGCCATATGTTGTAAGTCCCATAAGTGAAGCTCCACGGCTCTTTACCTCGACCATGTTGCTTACGGTCTTTTCGTAAAGGTCCTGCTGTGTAAGCACACCGATAACAGGGATACCTTCCTCAATAAGGCTGATAGGGCCATGCTTGAGCTCGCCTGCTGCGTATGCCTCTGAGTGGATATAGCTTATCTCCTTCATCTTGAGGCTGCCCTCAAGACCGATAGCATAATCTATGCCGCGTCCGATAAAGAAAGCGTCCTTAGCACCTGCAAGCTTATTTGCATACCACTGTATTCTCTCTTTATCCTCAAGTATCTTCTCGATCTTTTCAGGGATAGTGTAGAGTTCCTTGAGAAGCTCTTCGCACTTAGACTCTTCCATTTCTCCTCGAGCTACAGCGAACTGCATTGCAAGGAGATATCCTGCGATAAGCTGAGTGCTGTATGCCTTTGTTGTTGCAACAGAGATCTCAGGACCTGCAAGTGTATAGAATACACTGTCAGCTTCACGAGCAATAGAAGAACCGACAACATTAACGATACCAAGAGTCTTTATGCCCTTGTCCTTAGCTTCTCTGAGAGCAGCAAGGCTGTCAGCGGTCTCACCTGACTGGCTGATGATTATAACAAGACTGTCCTTTACAAGAGTCATCTTTCTGTATCTGAACTCTGAAGCAAGCTCAACTCTTACAGGAATAGATGTAAAGTCCTCGATAACATACTGTACAGCCATACCTACGTGATATGCACTTCCGCAGGCAACAATGTAGATCTGGCTGATCTTCTGCATTTCTTCATCGGAAAGACCCATTTCGGAGAAGTCGATCTTTCCGTCCTTGACAACTGAATTGATAGTATCACGAACTACCTTAGGCTGTTCATGTATCTCTTTGAGCATGAAGTGCTCATAGCCGCCCTTTTCAGCAGCTTCTGCGTCCCACTTGATCTCTGTGAGAGGCTTTTCGATCTCTTCACGGTCGATATTATAGAATGTAACGCCGCCCTTAACGAGCTTTGCGATCTCCATATTGCCGATATAGTAAACGTTTCTTGTATACTTTAAGATAGCAGGAACATCTGATGCAACATAAGTTTCACCATTTGTAACACCGATGATCATAGGGCTGTCCTTACGTGCTGTGTAGATCTCGCCGGGGAAATCCTTGAACATAACACATAAAGCGTAAGAACCTCTTATTCGGATCATAGCACGAGCGATAGAGTCTACAGGACCGAGGCTGTACTTCTTGTAATAGTAGTCGATAAGCTTTACAGCTACCTCTGTATCAGTCTGAGAATTGAAGGTATAGCCGCTCTTTGAAAGCTTTTCGCGGAGCTCCTGATAATTCTCGATAATACCGTTATGAACAGCGATAACATTTTCGTCATCACTGCTGTGTGGATGAGCATTGAGAGCAGAAGGTTCGCCGTGAGTTGCCCAGCGAGTATGACCGATACCACAGTCGCCTCTTACAGCATCACCGTTATTTGTCATTTCCTTTAAGACCTTGAGCTTGCCCTTGGCTTTTACTACTTCAGTTTCCTTTTCGCCGTCACGTACAGCAATACCTGCTGAGTCGTAACCTCTGTATTCAAGCTTTGAAAGTCCGTCAAGCAATATAGGTGCTGCCTGAGCACTTCCTGTAAAGCCAACTATTCCGCACATAATTTGTTTCCTCCAGAACTGTTTTATAATTTTCATACCGCGATCCCACGCGGCAAGAATAATACACCATATTAGTTTTATTATACATCAAACAGCGATACTTGTCAACTGACTTATTGTTCAAAAATTGCGCAAATGATATTCAAAATTTTTCATTTCTTCATTTGTTGTTGGTTGGATTTGTTTTAGGTTTAGCTGTTTTTTCGACTCTCTTGTACAAGAACGTATCTGTATTCTTTTCAAGTTTGAAGCTGTTTTCTTTTCTGTAGTCAGTCGCTCCCGTCTTTTTATGTACTGATTTCATGCTCGATTTCATTATAGATACAACGATCAGAGCTGACACAAGTCCTATAAGCAGACTTATAACAAATGAAGAAACAACATTATGCCGTCTTTTTCTTGGAACAGCTGCATTATCTGAGATATCAGCATTAACATTTATCTCATTATCACCTGAATCGTTAAGCTCTATTTCGTCAATTTCAATATCTTCATCTTCCAGATCATAATCATATTCATCGACAAAATCGAAGTCATACTCGTCATCGTCATAATCATAATCATCATTATCATATTCATCGGCATAAGCAGTAAATGGAGCGTAGTTATCCGAACCGTCATATATGCTGAAGCCGCACATACCGAACAAAAGTATAAAAGAAGCAGCTGAGGCAGCAATTCTTTTCAAATTCATATTTCAGCCTCCTAAGAAATCAGAAATGACAGTCCGAAGCAAACTGCCGTAACACAAGCTGCAATACCGCAGAACCACTTTGCAGCAGCAGATTTATCCACAGGAAGATCGCCGACAAATTTGCCTGTCTGACCGTTCATAGCGAATGTATACTTATTTCCTTCCCAGGAAGTATTAAGTATCCACACAGGGTACAGTGCATATTTAGCTTTACCGTTGCTAAGGGATATATTTCCGCTTTCTTTATTAAAGGAATTGTATCCGTTTACAGTATTTGCAAACACCTGCTCGGTGGTATTCTTTATACGATCGTTTGCGCGTTCTATGCTATCTTCGGCAGAAACATCGTATTTATCAGCAAGATATCCTGACAGATAAGCCGTCTGAAAATCAACCGCATCTTTGAAGTCAAAAGGTTCGATGGACTCCATAAGCTCATCCTGCATTTTTGTTGAGCTGTCAACGGGAACAAGTTCAAATCTTACATTTCCCTCTCTTTGAACAGAATAATAGCTTCTTTCGATATAACTGAAGTTGTTGTCGCTCCAGTGGCGTATCTTTTCGCCTTTATATATCATACTTGCCTGCACATCAGCATCAAAAAGCCAAACAGGTACATATACGCCCTTTATCTCATCTATATGATTTTGATCCTTGAATACCTTAGGAAGCAGCTTTCTTCCTTCAAGATGCTTGTTTAATGCGTCTTTTGCAGCTTTTTTATCAAATTTGAATGGTATTACATAATCAGGTTTAAGCTCGCCCGAAAAGCTGCCTGACATTACAACAGGATTATCGCAGTAAGGACATTTTGATGCAGCAGTAGTTGAATCGGTTATTATTTCGCCGCCGCAGGATTTACAGGTATAAACACGCATACCTTCCGTCTCGCCGTCTTTCCATTCGCCACCTGCACTTGTCTCCCATTTCATGTCGTCTTCTTTTTGTGAGTCAAGAGCGTTATCATGGTCTTTAAGAGATTCCACATCGAACTCGGATTCGCAAAACGGGCATTTCATTTTCTGGACACCGCTGTCAAATTCAAGCTTGCCGCCGCACGCAGGACACTTATACTCTATTACATCAGACATTCATTTCACCACTTTATTTCTTATTTTTTGAATATCATGAAGCGATCATATATCATTTAAAACGGGCGGACGCAAGGTCCGCCCGTTATGTATTATCTTACTTTACGATATCATCATCTGTGAAAGGGTCTCCGCACTCAGGACAGAACTTAGGAGGATTCTTAGGATCCTCAGGCTCCCATCCACACTTGTCACACTTATAGAGTGGTGCGCCCTCAGGCTTCTTCTTTCCGCAGTTAGAGCAGAATCTACCCTTATTAACAGCACCGCAGTCACAAGTCCAGCCGTCAGGAGTAAGAACTACTGGCTTAGCCTTGCCGCAGCTTGCACAGAACTTGCCTGTGTTAGTCTCGCCACATTCGCACTTCCATGAATCAGCTGCAGGAGCAACAGTGCCTGCGGGAACAGAAGCCATCTGAGGAGCCTGCTGTGCCTGATTCTGCTGAGCCATATTAAAGAGTCCCTGAGCATTCATGCCGCCCATCTGCTGAGTCATGCCCATGCCGAAAAGTCCCATAGCTGCGCCGTTAGGATTGCTTGCAGCATTCTGCATAGCCTGAGCCTGAGCTTCAACGAGAGTTGCAGCAGCATTGCCCGGATCACGGTTCCAAGCTCTGTCTTCAAATTCCTGGATTCTCTTTGTATCTTCCTCAGAGATAGTTGCGGAATTGATATTAACTGTCCAGAGTTTAAGACCTCTCTTTTCGCTCCAGATAGGTGCGACCTCTGTCTCGATAGCAGTCTTAACTTCTCTCTGTCTGCCGGGAAGTTCATCATATCTGATGCCTGATGCAGAGATAGCTGCAAATGCAGGCTGAAGTGAATCGAGGAACTCGCTCTTGAGCTGATTGTCAAGCTCTGAACGCATATAGCGGTCTGTAACGTTGCCGCATACATTAACGTAGAAGAGAACAGGATCAGCGATCTTATATGAATAGATACCATTGCAGCGTACGCCTACAGTGAAGCTTCTGCCAAGGTCCTGATAAGCCATTCTGAAAGGAACAGGATTCTGAGTACCGAACTTGTTATCAAGCAGTTCCTTCATATTGAAGTAGTAAATTCTCTGATCCTTAGCTGCTGTACCGCCGTGCTTGATACGATCCCACATCTCCTTGAAAGTCTCTTTGAGACCTGCACCGAAGCTGCTTGAGAAAATACTTGGTGAAGTACCTGTTTCGTACTTGTATACACCGGGCTGTGTAGCGATCTCGGTTACAACACCCTGATCTACCATTATCATAGCCTGACCTTCATGAACAACTATTCCGCTGCCATCGGAAATAACATTCTCATTTCCCTTTGTATTTGAGGAGTGCTTGCCAAGCTGCTTTTTTCCTCTTACAACGAGTACATCTGTTGGAATAGACTCACATACAAAGAATTCCTGCCATGTATCAGCAAGAGTTTGACTTGCTCCGACGAGAGCTGCCTGAATAAGACCCATAATTATAGCTCCTTTCGGGAAATAATCCCTAAATAATATTTAGCGAAAAACCGTTGTTTTCCGTTACATTCTGTCAGCATATGACTAACATACAATAATTATAACATATTTCTGAAAAAAATGCACTACCCTTTTAGCAATTTTTTACTTTTTACGATATATTTTTATATTTTAACAATATTATTCCCATGTTTTCCATACATCAGGACAATATCCTATTGTAGCTTTTTTGCCGTTTCGGACAACAGGAGTTTTGATTATCTGCGGATTTTCAAGTATATTCTCCTCTTTATCAGCGTCTGAAAGGTAGTTCAGCATTACAAGCAATTCCTTATCCTTACTGTTTTCATTAAGGAGATTGTCAGTACCGCCTAAAGCCTGCTTAACGCTGTTGAACTCGCCTCGGCTCATGCCTTTTTCTTTCATGTCGATAAGCTGGTATTTAATACCGCGCTCCTTGAAATATCTCACCGCTTTTTTAGTATCAAAGCACTTTTTTGTACCGAATATCTGTATATTCATTATTGGTTTTCCTCCGCTGCAAAAGCTATATCCATATTTTCTACTGTTTTTACAAGTTCAAACTCAACGCTGTGAAGGTCAAGTCCGTTCTGGGCAAAATAGAGTCTTATCGCTGTAAATCTTGAGAAAACAGCCATTTCAAGTGTAAATGAAACAGGCTTGCCCTCTGTACCGCTCCACGTAAATGTACCTACACTTGTCCCCATAGCAAATACGGTTACAGGTATCTGCGCCAACGGGCTCTGCTCCGAAGAAGCGGTTATAGTCATTTTATACCAGCCCTGAGTCTCAACGGTAAGTGCAAAGGAATAATTCGTTCCCTTAACACTCTTAACTCCTGTGAGGTCTATCTTAGTTTTACTATTGAGATCGTAAAATACAACAGGCTTTTCAGAATTCTCAACGTCAGAATCGCGATTGATTATCTCCACTGTATCCTCATCACCGATCATTCGCTTCATGGCATGGGTATGCAGGATAAATCCAAGAATATTCGCAGCATTTCGCTGTAATTCACCTCTTGTGAGCGATCCGTCCTTCAATGCTTTCTCGATATCCTCGTCCACACAGGAACTGTCCGAGCAAACCATATATACATCGTTATGAGCCTTTGCCATAGGTGCGTAGAAGCTTCTCTTCGGCTCTCCGCCTCTGTAATTTACATTTGCCCACCAGTCGGTCATGGTAAATCCTTCAAAGCCCCATTCTTCACGGAGAATGATAGTATTAAGATCAAAGTTTCCAGCTGTCCACAAACCGTTTATCGCACCGTAAGTCGTCATTATAGAATCGGCTTTTCCCTCTTTGACTGCAATCTCAAAGCTTTTCAGATAGATCTCTCTTAGTGCGCGTTCTGATACAACAGAATCAAGGAAATGACGATTTGTCTCCTGATTATTGGCGCAAAAATGCTTGATCGTTCCTGTTACACCGACTTTGTGAAGTCCCTTTAATTCGGCAGCAGCCATTTTGCCTGTAAGGAATGGATCTTCCGAGAAATACTCGAAATTTCTTCCGTTCAGAGGGTGACGATGTATATTCATTCCGGGACCGAGGAGGCAATCCACCTTGTTTGCTATCATCTCAGTACCAGTAAATTCAAACAATTCTTCTGCAAGCTCAGTGTTGAAAGTCGAAGCAATAAGCGTACCGTTAGGCAGGCTGAAAGCCTTTGTTCCGCAGTCAAGTCTCATGCCCGAAGGACCGTCAGAGCAGCACCCCGCAGGGATGCCAAATCCCGTAAGTGCATCGGAAACGCCGCCAAATGCAGACGCTGTACCTGCTGTTACGCGAGGACTTCCCATTCCCTCACCTCTGATGATGCATGACAGGTCGTAGTTAGTGAGCTGAGCGATAAACTCGTTCATTGAATTCTTTCCGCCGAGCACATCTGCAAGCTTTATGCCTTTATTGCCTGAATATTCAATTTCCGCAGGAATACGCTCAGCTATACGAGCAGCTTCATCGACTTCGCTCATAGGAACTTTTTCCATAGAACAAACTATACCGCTGTTTGTTTCAGAAGCTTTAAAACGCTCAAATTCAATTACAGGAGCAAGTGCCTGCGAGCATTTTTCAATAACTTTATCTTCATCAATATCAAAGGAATATGCGAAAGATGCACCTCTTGAATCACTTCCGATATAGAATCTGTATATTCCGCTTTCAAGAAGCCAACAGAAACGTTTTCCCGTTATTCCGCTGTCATCATATGAAGCAATATAACGTTCCAATACCTTTATTGTTACGATATCGCTCTCATTCGGTGCAAGCTCCTTTGTCTTTGCAAAGCCGCAAAGCACTCTCGCAGCTTTTCCGAGCTTTCCCTGCGGAGCTTCGCAATATATCTGTACTACTTCCTTACCCTTATAATTACCTGTATTTGTAACTTTAACAGTAAAAACGATATTATTTTCCGAGCGTTCTGCTTTATCAAATTCAGTATCAAAAGAAGTGTATGAAAGACCGTAGCCAAATGGATACAGCACCCTGTCCTTTGCAAATGTCTCGAACCAGCGATATCCCACAAAAATATCTTCTGTATAGTTATCGCATTTCTTGTTGCCGAAATACTTATCCGACGGATAATCTGTCACCTTATAAGCGATAGTATCAGGGAGCTTGCCTGACGGAGATACCTTTCCCACAAGCACATCAGCTGTACCTGTACCGCCTATCATTCCGCCCTGCCATACATACAGCAAAGCATCAGGCTTACATTCTATTATTTCATCAAGGTCGATAAGTCCGCCTACATTGAGCAGAACGATGACCTTTTCAAAATGACTGCGCACTTTTTTCAGCATATCTTTCTCAGTATCTGTCAGTAGATACGAACCTGCTTCAATACGTGCATCTTGTTCCTCACCTGCTGTTCTGCCGATAATAACTATCGCCTTATTACTAACAGAAGCTGATTTTTTCACTATCTCATCATCAAGAGGCATTTCCTTCTGTGACCACGGCTCTCCGCCCCAGCCGCTTCCCTGATCGAATGGGTTCTCTTCGTCCCACTTCCGATAAATACCGAGAAGCTCCTGATCGACATTTACACCTGCTTCCAGGAGTCCGTCAACTATGCCTGTGACCTTTGAAACATTTACCATACCGCCCGAGCCCGTACCGCTCTTATAGTAATGGAGCTGGATACGTCCGAATACAGAAACCGTATCATCAGCTTTCAGCGGAAGAGCATTATTGTTCTCAAGCATAACAATGCCCTCTGAGACCGTCTGTACAGCTTTTTCTATATATTTATTCCAATCAAGCACTCTTTTCATAATGATTACCTCCCAGTATGAGAATTAATAATAACATTATATCAATTATTTCTCAGAAATGCAAGCGTTTTGTTATAAATACACAAAAAAGTAACAATATAACTATATGACATACAAAAGAAGACAGCAGTTCAATCTGAACTGCTGTCTTCTTCATTTTCTTTCATAGTTATGCGTATCCACTCAGCAACAGTAGATATAAAAACAGAATTGGTCGGTATATCATTAGTGCTCTGCAATGTATTCATAAATATTAACTCTGCGAGATCATTGTTATGTCTGTGCCAACCTGTTTTTATAGCGTGTCTTACTGCTCTTTCAATTGATGCTTCAGAAGTGTTATACTCCTTAGCGATCCTCATGTAGATATCCTTATTGAATGAGATATTTTTATTGTCCGAAGTAACACAAATGAAAATGCCCTCACGCAAATAACGATAGCCTTTGATATTTGGAGAAATACCAAGATTAAGTAATGTTTTAACAATTACCACTTCAACGCTTTGTTTCAATTTTTAATACGTCCTTTCGAGTATATACCTTATTTATGTCTGCTCAAAAAACCAAAACAGTTTAAAATAATGAGTTTTGCCTTCAGGAAAATTGAGCTTGACATAATGAAAATTGATATGAAAAATCTTTATAAGGAATTCCCACTCCCCAATGTCCATCTGATAAAATCGATTGATGACATTTATTGGGTACATATTAATTATAACATATTTTTCCTAATTATGTTATAGTATATTTCGTCGTCTTATGACGTATTTTGTCGAAATGTGTGTGTTGAAATAAAAAGAGCAGCAAAAGCTGCTCTTTTTATCAGTTTTTAATTTGTGTAGCAACAAGGCTTTCGCCACAGTATATTGAACGAAGCTTAGGCTTTTCGATCTTTCCTGTGGGATTTCTCGGAACATCTGCAAAAATTATCTTATGAGGTCTCTTGTATCTCGGAAGCTTCTGACAGAATGAAGTGATATCCTCCTCTGTACAGTTGTGATCTTCCTTTATTGATATGATAGCTGCGGCTATTTCACCAAGTCTCTTGTCAGGAAGACCGATAACGGCAACGTCCTTGATATCCGGGTGACTTCTGAGGAAGTCCTCGATCTGAACAGGATAAAGGTTCTCACCGCCGCTGATGATAACATCTTTTTTACGGTCAACAAGGTAAATAAATCCGTCCTCATCTTCCTGAGCCATATCGCCTGTATAAAGCCAGCCGTCCTTTAATGTTTCGGCAGTAGCCTTTTCATCACGATAGTAACACTTCATAACTCCAGGACCTTTAACGAGAAGCTCGCCAACCTGTCCGCGCTCGACTTCATTTCCGTTTTCGTCAGCTATCCTTACTTCCCAGCCGTAACCGGCTTTTCCGATAGCTCCGACCTTGTGGATATTCTCAACACCGAGATGTACACAGCCAGGTCCGATAGACTCGCTGAGACCGTAATTAGTGTCATACTGATGCTTAGGAAATACCTTTTTCCAGCGTGAGATAAGTGACGGAGGAACAGGCTGAGCACCTATATGCATAAGTCTCCACTGGTCAAGATCATATTTGTCAAGTTCTATCTCTCCGCGGTCGATAGCATCAAGTATATCCTGTGCCCACGGAACAAGGAGCCATACTATTGTACAGCCTTCATTGGAAACAGTTTCTATTATTGACTTTGGCTTTACACCTTTAAGGAGAACAGCCTTGCTTCCTGAATAAAGGCTTCCGAACCAGTGCATCTTTGCACCTGTATGATAAAGAGGAGGTATACAAAGGAATACATCATCTCTTGTCTGACCGTGGTGATTCTGCTCTACCTTAGCTGAATGCATAAGGCTTGTATGATCGTGCAGGATAGCCTTAGGGAAGCCTGTTGTACCTGATGAGAAGTAGATAGCAGCATTATCATCATCTGAAATTTTCACATCAGGAGCTATACTTGTACAGTTAGCAACAAGACTGTCATAGTGTTCTGCAAATGAAGGACATCCTTCACCCACATAGAATAAAAGTCTGTTCTTGCTGATATCGTCAGCTATTTCCTCTATTCTTCCTATAAACTCAGGTCCGAACATAAGGATATCAACTTCTGCAAGATCAAGACAGTATTTTATCTCATCAGCAGTATATCTGAAATTAAGCGGTACTGCCATAGCACCTGATTTAAGTATTCCGAAATATATCGGCAGCCATTCAAGACAGTTCATAAGAAGTATGCCGACCTTGTCGCCTTTCTTTACGCCTCTTTCAAGAAGCATATTGGCAAAACGGTTAGCCTTTTCATCGAACACCTTCCATGTGATCTCGCGTCTGTAATGACACTCGGGATTTGGTTCTATAAGCTCATATTCTTTCCATGTTATACGTCTTACTTCCGTTATCTCGGGATTTACCTCAACGAGAGCAACGTCATTACCGTATAACTTCGCATTTTTTTCAAGTAATTCTGTTATAGGCATTATTATGTTCCTTTCCATATGCATTGCATCAGGACTTTTACATTTAAAAGTCAAAAAGCTGCAAAGCAATAAACTATTTATATTTTATCACAAAAAAGTGAAAAAGTAAATACTATTTTTATGTTTTATTTGACAAATCGTGATACGTCTTTTACAGCATTTTGCATAAAGAAAGGCACATCACTGATATGATGTGCCTAAGCTTTTTAATCCTTTAAATCTTCTGAGCTGAACTCAGCTTCAGCTTTTTCTTCAACTACTTCTGCTTCAACAACTTCAGCCTTGACAGCCTCAGCTTCGTTTACCTTAGCACCGCATTTATCGCAGAAAAGCTGATCTCTGCTGATCTGAGCACCGCAGTTAACGCAGAACATCTTATCCTCAAGGGACATAAGAACGGCTTTAAGCTCGGAAAGCTTACCGTTTTTCTCCTTGATATCAGCAATAGTAGCAGCATATTCGCTCTCGGGATCATTGCCTATCTTCTCGAATAAAGCTTTTCCAAGCTCTATGTAATCTGAGTTGATATCTGCCTCGATATGCGCAATATCACGTTTTACCTTGTTTTTTTCTGCGAATTTTTTAGAATTGCTGGATACTGTCTTAGCTCCTCGCTCAACAGACTCGCCTACTTTGCCTGCAAAGCCTTTTACTGAATCAACAAAACCCATAACAATGACCTCCTGTATATAAATTTATATTCTTATTTTATCACAGTTAAAAAACATAGTCAAGTATAACTCGGTTTTTCTGTGATTTTAAATCTTACTGCATTGAGAGCACGAACAGCTGCGTCCGAAAAATCACTGCATACGGTAGAATACAATGTCATTATGACACTATCAGCCGCAACATGATCGCCGATATCGCAGTTCATAACGATGCCTGCACTCATATCAAGCTTATCCTCTTTTGAAAGCCTGCCTGCTCCGAGAAGAAGCGAAGTCATGCCAAGCTCTTCACAGTCAAAGCCTTTTATGACCATATCCTTAGTTGCTCTTATCTCGTATTTGACAAGTGGCTTCGGAAGCAGTGAAGTATCATCGCATACCTTTTCATTTCCGCCATGAAGCTTTATTGTCTCACGCAGTATATCAAGTGCTTTGCCCGTGGAAACAGCATCCTCAGCCAGTTTCCGACATTCGCACTCAGTTCCTTTTCCTGAAAGCTCAAGCATTGCTGCCGCAAGCTCGATACAGGTATCGTAAAGCTTGCCCTTTGACTTTCCCTGCAAAAGCTCTATTGCTTCCTTGACTTCAAGGGCATTTCCTATATTCTTTCCAAGGGGTACATTCATATCAGTTACGATCGCCCTGCACTTTTTACCTGCCGAACGTCCGACTTTTTCCATAAGTGATGCCAGTTTCTCGGCATCTTCCTTTGTTTTCATAAATGCACCCGAGCCGTATTTTACATCAAGTACCAGAACATCTGCGTTCATGGCAAGCTTTTTGCTCATAATACTTGCGCAGATCAGCGGTATACTGTCAACTGTACCTGTTGCGTTTCTTAAAGAATACATCTTCTTATCGGCAGGACAAAGATCGCCTGTCTGAGAAATAATTGAAAAGCCTGTAGTTTTAAGTACACTCTCAAATTCACTTATGGGAAGGTCAGTCCTGTAGCCCTCAATGCTTTCAAGCTTGTCTATAGTGCCGCCTGTATGTCCAAGTCCGCGTCCCGACATTTTGGCGACGCATACGCCGCAGGCTGCAACGATAGGACCTATTATCAGTGATGTCTTGTCACCAACGCCGCCTGTACTGTGCTTGTCCGCTGTAAAGGGGATATCCAGTTTAAGAACATCGCCGCTGTCACGCATAGCTGCTGTCAGGGCAAATGTCTCTTTCTCCGTAAGTCCGTTAAGACAAACTGCCATAAGCCATGCAGACATCTGGTAATCGGGTATTTCGCCGTCTGTGTAGTTCTTTACGAGCCAGTTTATTTCTTCTTCTGTAAGTTCCTGAGCTTTTTTAGTTTTGTTAATAATATCAATGATGTTCATTTATCCACCTCCTATACACATATTTTACCATAAAAATTATAAATTTTCAACAGTTTTTGTGAAATAGAACGTGATTTTTACAAAAAATTCATTATTACAAGAAAAATAACAAAAGGTACTCCCAAAACCATGCTACCAACCGTGTTAAAAATATTGAGCGGTATATCAGCTCCTATCATAAGACCGTATTTATTTACGATAAACAAAGCTGCTCCGCCTGTAACTGCTCCTGTAAATAATGAAAGAAGCTTTTTCTCACGTCTGAAATAATATATCACCATTATTACTGCCACTGCTCCACACAGTGTTCTGAATATCATTTCCGAATCCATATTTTACCTCTTACATAAGTATATATCCAAGTGCGATTATCAGCTTGATGTCTGCACCTTCTTTTATAAGCATATATAGCAGCACTGCTATAAGAAGCTTGTCACTGTCTACACCGCCCTCAAAGAACTCGTCAACAAGTCCTTCCAGTACCTTTTTCTCCTTTTCGGACTTGACATCTTGGTTTTCATTTATGCACTCTTTCTCAAAAACCTCTTCGCATTTTCGCTGCGGAGGGAAGTCAGCGGCATGAGTTCTGTAAACGCCTCTGTACAGTTTGTCATTGCCTCTTCGCGGCTTATTAAGATCATATACTGCCATTGACTCACCTCCCCGTTATTTCAGATAAGCTCCTGCAATATTCCGCTGTCCTTTGCGATATTCCATATTGCAAGCAGTTTGAGCAGCTTTATCGCCTTATCCACTCTTTTCTGCTTTTCCGCACCAAGATGAGGTTTAAGTGCGAGCAGCAGATCAGCATTTTTATCCTGTTGTGAAGCCGCATTTATTATCCCCGTAAGCTTGATTATGGAACTAAGGTCAGGCTGATCACCGTTAGTTTCCTCTGAATGTTTATTATCGGTATCTTCCGTAGTTTCGGAATTCATCATCTGTGCCAGCTCCGACAACTGCCTTACACTTTCTTCATCGGAAAGCAGTTCGTTTATCCTGCTCATCAGATCGTCCATAGTAAGCTCCTCTTACTTTTTTCCGCCCGATAATTTTTCATAGAGTGCCTTTGCCTGCGGTGTGCTCATCATTCTTTCCACGAGCTTCGGATTGTTCACAGCCTGTCTGAATTTAGCCGCATCGTTACTGTTCATAGCCGACAACGCACTGTCAAACTTGCCCTCTTCAAACTCTGTCCGAAGCTTTTCGGGCGGAACTCCTATCTTTTTGCTCACAGCATTGAGAAGCCCTGAAATTTTTTTAGGATCAATATTGCTGTTCATATTTGCCTCCTTATAATTTATTCAATATATTATACTGCTATATACTGTACTTTATGTCATATCCTTCATTTTTTATACATATTCACGTCATAATTTTTTCATATGAATAATTTTTTGGTAAATATTGCTTTATTGATAGATTTATGTTATAATGAGTTATCAACTTCTTTATTGGAGGGATAGCATTGCGTATTGTTGTTATATCTGATACTCACGGTAATTCTTACGCTCTTGAAAACGTTATCATGCGAAATACCGATGCAGACTGGATAATCCACCTTGGTGACGGCGAACATGAGCTTGATAATTTTATCCTAAGTCATCAGAAATTAGCTCCTAAGATAATCCATGTTGCGGGAAACTGCGACTTTGACAGCCTGAGCGATGAATATTTTATTCTTCCTGCTATGGAACATAAAATATTTGCCACTCACGGACATTTATACGGTGTAGGTGGTTCGCTGGAAAGGCTAAAGACTCTTGCACTTACTAATGGCTGCGATATTATCCTCTTCGGACATACCCATGTGCGTTATCAGAGCTATGAGAACGGACTTTACATACTAAATCCAGGCAGTGCTTCTATCCCCCGTGACGGCTTAAAGCCTTCATTCGGTCATATCGACCTTACTCCCGAAGGCGATGTAGTTACAAATATTGTAAACGTATGATATCCCCTGCTTATATCTTATGCAGATGCATGATTATTGTTACATAAGAAAATCCCCTTGAACTTTATCTGTTCAAGGGGATAATTTTATATTCTCTTTAGTTTGCGTAAAGAATTCCCTGTCGGTCTAACGAACTGTCATATTCTTTGAGTCTTGTTATATCAGCCGAAATAACAGACATATTTGGATTTAGATCAATTTCTGCCGTAATATCGATTGCATCAACACCCTGTGTATCGTGGAGAACAGCGTGTACCTTACAGATCTTTGTTTCCTTGTTATAATCAATTACTTCAAGAGGAGTTAGAATATCCATACAGTCAATGTCTATGTCATTATATTCGTTTCTTTCCTCAAGATAACACTGAATTGCTATAGCTGAATAGTATTCAAGGCTAATTCCATGATCTATGGAACTTATCTTCCATTCGTCATTTTCAAATACCAATGTATATATCTGCTCTTCACCGTATTTGACGTTTTCGTATCCTGTATATGGTGGTATTAAGAAACGTGAAACTACAATTTTATCAGCATTTTTTTCAGTGATCTCAGGTTCTGAAGTATATTTTTCTTCAGCTCCTCTTTCTGCATAATTTTTGTTTACATATAACTCTCCGTTGTAATCCACATATGATGCATTATTGACAGCCATAGCTGCTTCATCTACACATTCTTCATCATGGGTTGGGCTGAGATCAACACGGCTTCCGTTTTCAAATTTGCTTACATCGCCGCCGAGCCAGCTCATAACTGTACAGCCGTCTTCAATAAATATACCATTTTTATATTCAGTTGGCGTTATTGTATCTGTATCAAATCTTGTATCGTATGTTGTCAAAGCTAAATTTTGTCTGTAGTAATCGTAAATATCCTGACAGCTATGGAAACGATCATCAGTCACCTTGCAGAAGGTGCGTGATCCGCCGTAATTGTTTGACCAGTAATCATCTGTACTGTCGTAGGTATAGAATGTTATGCTGTCATTTGCATCAAAACCAACACAGCCGCAGCGCATAATATTCGCGCTTTCAAGGTATTTGTCGGTAAGCTCCTGCGCGATAGCTTCGTAATCGTAGTCTACAGGCGTATTGACTTCCTCGGTAACGATCTCGGTCTCGTTTTCTGTTACTGCCTCTGTATTTTCTACTACTGTCGTTTCTTCCTCAACTGTATCAGCAAACTGTGAACCGCCGTTCCTGTGCATAAAGTAGCTGGTAGTTCCTATACCGCCTGCAACAAGTACAAATGCAGCTGCGATGCTGATATATTTCATTGCGCTGCTTCCGTGCTTGATTTCAACACCGCTTACGTTTTCTTCAAATTCATTTATGTTTTGCTTTATTTTGTTCTCACCTTTATTCATACTAAGTACCTCTTTCCTGCACCGCTCGTCAGGCTCCAAACGGTCTGTAACTTTTTTATAATCGTTTATATTCATATTCGGAGCTCCTTTCCGAGGATCTTTTTCAGCTTCTTTCTTGCGCGGTAAAGCTGAGTCTGCACGGCAGATTCATTGTTTCCCGTTATCCTGCTGATCTCCTTAATGGAATAATCCTCGTAATAATATAAATGTATAACAAGTCTGTATTTTGTAGGAAGTGACATAACTGCATGATATACCTCGCTCTCTTCGGGAGTTTCATACACCAATGAAGCTTCCTCAAGAGGAATGGCAGTCAATGAATACTTATACCTAAGCGAACGAAACATATCCTTACATTTGTTTACAGTTACTTTCAGTAGCCAGCTTTTTTCCTTGTCAGAATCTTCAAACCTTATATCTGCGGTAAAAAGCTTTATGAACGTCTCCTGCATGATATCTTCCGCATCAGCTTTATTCTTGCAGTACGCAAACGCCATGCGATATACTGCGTTTTTATATTTATCGTATAGTTCTGCCATTTGTTCTGTAATCATTAGTTCACATCCTTGTGCTGTTGAAGTACTTCATATATATAACGGATATCTATGATGAAATATCACACAAAAAATAAAACGGTGCAAAAAAGCACCGCTTTTTTTATGAAATTCTCTTTCCTTTTCCCTTTTTTCGCTTCTCCACAGGCTTTTCCTTACCGCCCATATCCTCGAAAATACGCTCCTCTTCTGTAGGAGTATCATCAATAAGCTCGGGATTTATCTCACCGATGCTTGTGTAATACGGATTGATAACATATTTCTGTATAACAGGATAACAAATGAAACAGTTTATCAGGCAAATGAATGCCGCAGGAAAAAATGCGATCAGCAGGAAGAAAACAGGCATAAAATATATAAAAAGAACGACCATAAGTGCAATAAGAGCCACTCCGATAATAAATACCAGTAAATTCTGCTTCATAGCAACGAAAGCAAGTGCAAAGGAGTTCTTGAAAAGATTTTTCATAGAAAGATTAGTTGCTGTCAGCATAAGGTATATATAATGGTTCATCATTACAATGACAAGAAACAGACTGAACGTAATGACAAGAGGTATATACATTGCCTTTGACTGCTGTACTGCAAGAACAGGGTAAACATTTAATGCAGCATAAGCCGAGATAATTACAAGGCAGTCCAGAAAGCCTATTATTACCGACTTTTTGAAATTCTCCTTGAAGCCCTTAATGAAATCCTGCATTATAAATGAATGTTTATTTATCACAAACTTTCGCATTATCTTTGTCATACCGGCTGTCGCAGGTCCTATAAGTATCATAAAGATAAGGATAAGCAATACACTGCTTATCATAGCACCGTAATAGTTGTTTTTGAAAAAATTCAGTACAGGAAAAACAAACAAAAGTGGCAGGAAGAACAACATATATACAAGGTTGATCTCCATAAGCTTCCAGAATTTACGGCAGAATATGTCCCAGAAAAGAGCAGCTCCCTTTTTTTTGGGCGCATTCTTTGAAATTCCTGCACCTGTGGTCTCATAGTTTTTGAATAAACCCAATTTAAAATTCCTCCGTTTATTGCCGAATGATCTTGAAATACAAATAATTGAGTCCTCCATCAGCGGCAGAGATAATTAACGATAATAATATAAGTACAATAAACTTTACGCAATAGAGCCTGAAGCTCTGTACATTGTCCGAACAGACTTCGTCTTTGATGCAGTACATGAAAATACTGTGTGATCTGCGGAATGTTTCTCTTATGGTAAGTATTGACAATACCGAAAAAGCAACTGCTTTCGGCAGCACTGTTATAAGTACAGGAAGAAATGCTGCTTTTCCCATACAGGAATACATAAATGTTACAGATACACCTATCCCTACACCGCGGTACAAAAGCAACAACGCACCAAAAGGCTTTCCAAGGGCGCAGAGTCCAAAGAAAAATGCTGCTGCCGTAAAGATAAGCGAAGAAATAAAAGTTCCTCTTGCAAGTGCAAATACAGAAAGCTCATCACCTGTCGATACAAAATTCTGATTTACAAGGAACGAATATGCTGTATCCCTGTTTTTTATCATCAGCGAGCCGACTGCTATACCTGCTATGACCAGCAGCGTATAAACAAAAAGGCTTGTCCGCTTATCATTATTTTCATAAAATGTACTTATATGTTTCATGCGCATCATTCCTTTCTTATAAAGGATATGCGCATTATTCATTTTGTATTACTTTGAAAGCTCGTAAGCTCTCTTGGTACAGCTTTCACAGCAGTTCTTTACGACTTCTGTGAGATTGCCCTCATAGAGTCTGTCAAGACCTGCAAGAGTCGTTCCTCCGGGTGAAGATACCATTTTTATAAGCTCATCAATAGTATTTCCAGAGTCTGTTATCATCTTTGCTGAACCGATAAGGCTCTGTGCGAAGAGCTCCTCAGCTGTCTCAGCAGATATTCCAACAGATGTTGCATAGTCGATAAATCCTTTTGCAAAGAGATAAATAAACGCAGGACTGCTTCCGTTGATAGCGATTATCTCCTTCATCTTATCCTTTGATATTACGGCTGCTTTACCGCATATTTTAAATATGTTGAGTACAACATCGAATTCTTCATCAGTTACCTTGTCGTTTCTTGAAAGCGCAGAAGCTCCCTCACCAAGAAGAAGAGGAGTATTAGGCATTACAAGAATTACCTTTACGTCAGAAATGGTTTTCTTTGCAATGAATTCATCGCCTATTCCTGCGGCAATGGATATGATGACTGTATCGTTTGTAGTATACGGCGCGATCGACTCAAGTACGCCCTCGATTATCTGCGGCTTAACAGCAAGAAAAACGTACTTGCACTTTTCCATTATCTCTTTTTCAGATGAACAGCCGTTTACATTATACTCAGCAAGTGCAGTTACCTTCTCTGTGCTTGGATCAAAAGCGTGAAGCTGTACTGTTTTGCCGAGACTGCTTGTTGATATTCCTTTCATAATTGCAGTGCCCATATTTCCTGCACCGATAAATCCTATGTTGTTCATAGCTATGATCTCCTTATTTCAATGTAATTTTTATTATACATCATTATATACAAAAATGCAAGTGATAATTTTGTGATATTTAATGAGACAAGGCGATTTTTGCGGCATTTATTGACATTTATCAACAGCAATGATACAATTATGGTATTGATCTTAGGAAGATAGTATTATAGGAAGATGAATATGATGAGTGAATGTTACCTTTGTCCGCGAAAATGCGGAATAGACAGAACGATCAGCACAGGCTTCTGCGGAGCAGGTGCGGAGACAATAGTTGCAAGAGCTTCCCTGCATAAATGGGAAGAACCCTGTATCTCATATAAAAACGGAGCAGGTACTGTTTTCTTTTCGGGCTGCAACCTGCATTGCTGCTTTTGTCAGAATAACCGTATAAGTAACGAGTTAGTCGGCAAGGCCATAAGTGATGAAAAGCTTGCGGATATATTCCTGTCATTGCAGGATATGGGAGCTGACAACATCGACCTTGTAACTCCTACACATTTTGTTCCTGATATTATCAGGGCACTTGACATAATAAAACACAAGCTGGTCATACCAGTTGTATACAATTGCGGCGGATATGAACTCACAAAAACCATTGAGTTGCTCAACGGCTACATAGATATCTACCTGCCGGATATCAAGTATTTTTCATCGGACATTTCCGCAAAATACTCAAATGCACCTGATTATTTTGATATTGCTTCAAAGGCTGTCCTTGCAATGATAAAACAGGTCGGCAAACTTAAATATAATGATGAGGGCGGTCTTGTAAAAGGCACTATCATAAGACATATGGTGCTCCCCTCTCACAGACATGGTTCCATGAAAATAATGGACTGGATAGCTGAAAATACTTCCACAGATGAGGTACTTGTCAGCATAATGAATCAATACACGCCTTTTGACTTTATCTCCGAGGAATACAAAGAGCTGAAACGCCGCATTACAAAAATGGAATACAATACTGTGGTCGATCATGCAGCAGAGCTTGGTATAAATGGATTTACACAGCAAAAAAGCTCCGCTTCGGAAGATTACGTACCAGACTTTGATCTAACAGGAGTATAAAAGCACATTTTAATATTTTTTCACTTACTATGTCACAAAACTTCATTCCTGCCTGTTATATATACTGAAACGTTTCGATCGAGGTGATAAGATGACTAAGGAAGATTCCCACAAGCTTACCGCTCTTTACAGCCTTTATGAACAGCCGATGTACCGTATCGCATACGCAGTCCTGCACGATGAAGGACTTGCGGAAGATGCTGTTTCAGATGCATTCATTCGCATACTCGGAAAGCTTCATAAGTTCGACGATTGCCGAAGTGCAAAAACTAAGTCTTACATAATAAAAGTCATAAAGAGTACATCTATTAATATTTATCGCAAAAACAAACGCCGCTTTACGGAGGAAGTACCTATAGACGATGCTTTACAGATAGCTGATATACGTACTGACACCGAAAACAAGCATCAGGTCGATAATATACTCAGCACTCTTGATGAACCTGACAGAAGTATCGTTATGATGCGCTGTATAAGAGAAATGTCATGGAGAGAAGTCGCCGAAAAGTTATCTCTCACCGAAAGCAACGTCAGAAAGCGTTTTGAACGGACGAAAAAACGCCTTAGAATGAAAGGAGAGGTTAGTGATGAGAAATAAAAGACTGCCTTCTTCAAAACAATGGGATAAGATCATAAATGACGCTTTTAAATCAGACAAGCATCATGATTTCTCCTTATCGTATGAACTCAGAAAGTCAGAGATACAAAAAGGAAATACCATAAAAAAAGAAACAAACCATTTTCACAGTCGTTATATGAGCATGGTGGCAGCTGCCGCTGCTGTAATTATCGCAGTACCTGCAATAGTATTCGCTTACTCAAACCATTCTTATGAGACCGAACCTACATTTGAAATAAAGCCCACTGAACCTGTACAAACTACTACATTTGTGACCGAGGAAGTGACTACTGAACCTGTTACTGAGGAAACAACATATGCAGTACCTGTTGAAGATAATACAGGCATTTTACAGCTCACACAAAACGGAAAATATCAGTTTATCCTTAAATATACCCCTTCATACGATGAACTATCAAATACTCAGACTTACGATGTTCAGTATACATGGCTTCCCGACGGAATAACTCAGATACCAGATGATCCTAAAAAGACTTGCAAAACTACTTCAGACGGTACAATTGATCTTATAAGCTACAGAGTTACATCAGGGACTTATTTTGAAAAACAGATCAGCAACATAATTGAATGCGAAAAAATTTCCAATACCGAAAAAACGGCATATATCTTCCAGCATTCCACTCCTGTTAAAGATGAATCGAATCAGACAAAGGATTCTGAAAGAGAAATATGGATAAAATTCAATGGAACAAACATTATTACTCAGGTCTATGCAACAAATAATGTATCAAATGATGAGCTGAAAAGTATTATCGACTCTATCAAGCTGGTACCTTCGGAGAATGAATTGACAGAAGTATGGCAAAATGAATATGTTACTGAAAGTAAGATGTCGGAGGAAGAATACCGCGATGCATTTTTAAATAACTGCAAATCCATTAATGAAATTGAACTTACAGGTATTGGCAAACCAATTCCTCATACAGTAAATAATAACAGCGTTGAAGTTACTATTGATAAAGCATGGATACAGGACGATTTTAAGGATATAACTACCAATACGTGCGGTATACCACGGGATTACAGTCAGTTCATCGGAGAGGACGGGAAGATTTACAAGACATACTACTGGATAAAAAACGGAGACGGAATAAATACCTTAGATGAACTCGTTGAAAAAGAAAATATTGAATATAAGCTTGTAGTCCTCGAAATGACCTATACCAATACAAGCGGTCACGATATTATTTTAGATCCGGATAATAATACAACAGACTTCCTTATGGACCCTATGAATTATTTATGTGTGAACGGAAAGCTTGATCCTACTGATTATATGCACAGAGAAGGACTCACCGTTTACTCGGATCAGTATATAGCTTCTGACGGCGGCTGGGTATCATTTGAGAGCGACGATCAGTCTTCAAAAAACTACATCAATATCCCTCAGGGTAAACAGACTCATGTTAAGGTGTCATTACTTGCAAGAGCTGACTGTCTCGATGATTACTATATAAATATTTTCGGCAGTTACGCTGATCAAAATGATCCAAATAACTTATATCTTGCTGTTAAAGATATCGAAAGATAACATTAAAGGGCAATACACTAAAGTGTATTGCCCTTTCGTATCATATGGTCACTGTTTTTGTCATGCTTAATTTTTCATTCTCAATATCTATTCTGATACTCTCTCCACTTTTTACCTCTGAATTTACTATCATTTTGGCAAGTTCATTTTCTACGAGCTCAACTGCCTTTCGCCTTATGGGTCTTGCACCGTAACGGGAAGTACCTTCTGCCGCTGCAACTGACTCTTCAACTCGATGTGTAAACTCGATATCAATGCCGAGTGTCTTGGCACGGTGGGCTATATTTTTTAGCTGTAGGCGGCTTATCTGCAAAAGATGTTCATGTTTGAAAGGTTCAAAAAATATTATCTCGTCTATACGATTGATAAGCTCAGGCGAAAAATACTTCCTGATACTTTCAGTTGTTCTGTTATTCATATCATCATTATCCGAAAAACCAAGTGACGTTTTTGTCGTAAGCTCCTCTGCCCCTATATTTGATGTCATTATAATTATGGTACTGCGGAAATCTATCCGTCTCATAACAGAATCAGTGAGGAAACCGTCATCAAGTATCTGCAAAAGTATATTCAGTACCTCGGCATCAGCTTTTTCTATCTCGTCAAAGAGCACAAGTGAATATGGACATCGCTTGACTTTTTCACAGAGATTATTGTCACAGTTATCGTATCCTGCATACCCGGGAGGCGCGCCGATAAGCTTTGATACCGAGTGCTTTTCCATATATTCCGACATATCTATGCGTATAAGACTGTCCTCGCTGTCATAATACTGTTCTGCAAGTATCTTTGCAAGCTCGGTCTTTCCTACTCCTGTAGGCCCTGCAAAAAGATACGAAGCGACAGGTCTGGATACGTCTCTTAGTCCTGCTCGTGAACGATAAAGAACTTCCGTTATTTTTCTTACAGCTGTATCATGTCCTACTATGTGTTCGGACAGCTTTTTCTCTAAACTGCTTAGCTTTTCAACTTCTGCCGAAGTAAGCTTACTTAATGGTATACCTGTTTTTTGCGATATGACGTGGTTGAGATCGTTTTCGGTAACAGCTTTTTCATCATCGCTACTTATTACTTCATTAAGCTGGTTGAGCGTTTTCCCTTCCATATGGATAAGCTTGGTATCATCTTTAACAGGCTTTCCGCAGTTTCTTATCTTAGCGCAGGCACAGGCTTCATCTAACAGATCAATGGCTTTATCCGGAAGAAAACGATCCGTTACATATTTCTTTGAAAGCTCAACGGCTCTTTTTATTATGTCATCACTTATTTCTATGCCGTGATATTTCTCATAATTATGCCGCAGTCCGTTTATCATCTCTACACAGCTTTCTATATCAGGCTCACATACCTTTACTGCCTGAAATCTTCTTTCAAGTGCCGAGTCCTTTTCGATAGTCTTACGGTATTCTTCAAAAGTTGTTGCACCAATTATCTGTAATTCTCCCCTTGCAAGCTGAGGCTTCATAATATTCGCTGCATCTATTGCTCCCTCAGCAGCACCTGCCCCAACTATCATGTGTATCTCGTCAATAAAAAGGATTATATTCCCTGCACTTACGGCTTCATCAATACAAGATTTTATGCGTTCTTCAAAATCTCCGCGATATTTTGCTCCAGACAGAAGTGAAGCGATATCTAAAGAAAAAATGTACTTGCTTTTAAGATCATCGGGTACGAGATTTCTTGTAAAAAGCTCTGCAACGCCCTCAACTATTGCTGTTTTTCCGACTCCTGCCTCACCTATAAGGCAGGGATTATTTTTATTTCTCCGCGAAAGTATCTGTAATATCCTTTCTATCTCTTTTTTACGCCCTATGAGTGGATCGTTCTTTCTTACCGAACTCATGTCGGTCAGATTTTTGCCGTATCTGTAAAGATTGGGTATCTGTGACTGTTTTGGCATCATTGCGTCATAGAGCTTTCTGCCTGTTTCATTGTCAAGGATATCGTCAAGCCGCGTGAGAATTATATTATGATCTGCTCTGAGTTTCCTCATTACAGTACAGCCGCTGCACGATCTTTCTTCGAGTATTGCTGCAAGTATGCGTTCGGGAGAAGCTTTTTTGCCGTTTGATACAGATGCTGCCATATATGCTTTTTCGAGTATCCGTTTTGCAGCTGTTGTAAGAAAACGCTGATTAAGTACGGACGGAGAGCCCTGACCTACCATACTGATTATCTCGCTTCGTAGTTCATCGAATGATATACCGCCTTCCATAAGTATATCCGCCGCTTCCGTATTCCCTTCTCCTGCTATAGACAGAAGGATATGCTCGCTTCCTACATAAGTATGACCAAGTTCAGAAGCATATTCTATAGCTCCCTCAATTATCATAACAGCTTTCTTTGTGAATTTTTCATTATTTATCATATTGATTGCCTCCTTAATGCTCTGAATATATTATGCCACTTTTTTCATGCGATAAGTGTCGAAATAAATGACCTAAAAAAACAGTAACACTTTTTTTCGCATGACATATTATGTACTATGAAGCAAAGAAAACCGCTTCAAATACATCAATCTAAGGAGATAATCAATATGTGTAATTCATGCTTCGGAGGAAACAACTGCTGGTGCATCATTCTTTTAGTACTTCTCGTTATCATTCTCTTTTCGGGCTGCGGCAATAATGGTTGTGACTGCGGCAATAACGGCGGCTGCGGCTGTGGTTGTTAAAAAAACAAAGGGACTGCAAACGCAGTCCCTTTAATTTTATTATTCAGCTTTAAGCAGCTTATTTCTTCTGTTTGTAAGCAGCGGCTGTGTTCCGTTTATAACACAATCAGCTGTAATAGTTACCTTTGCAATACTTCCATCAGACGGAACAGTAAACATGGTATCCATAAGGATAGATTCGATGATAGAACGAAGTCCGCGAGCACCTGTTTTCTGTGCAATAGCCTTCTTAGCTATTTCAATAAGTGCATCATCATCAACTTCAAGCTCTATATCATCATAATCGAAAAGCTTCTTATACTGCTTGATAAGCGCATTTTTAGGTTCAGTAAGAATTCTTACAAGCGAAGCTTCATCAAGCTCTTCAAGAACGGATATAACAGGAAGTCGTCCCACAAATTCAGGTACCATACCAAATTTAACAAGGTCTTTCGGTACTACCTTCTTAAAGATATTATTCTCTTCCTTGTGAGTCTTTATCTCTCCGCCGAAGCCGATAGGAGCTTTACCAATACGTTTCTGTATCTGCTTTTCAAGTCCGTCGAACGCACCGCCGCAGATAAACAGGATATTCTTGGTATTTATCTGGATAACTTCCTGATTAGGATGCTTTCTTCCGCCCTGTGGAGGAACATTTGAAACAGTACCTTCTATGATCTTGAGGAGTGCCTGCTGAACGCCTTCACCGCTTACATCACGAGTCAAAGATGTATTTTCAGACTTTCTTGCTATCTTATCTATCTCATCGATATAGATAATGCCTCTTTCAGCAGCCTTTATATCAAAATCAGCAGCCTGTATAAGTCTGAGAAGTACATTTTCAACGTCATCACCAACGTAACCCGCTTCTGTTATTGTCGTAGCATCTGCAATTGCAAACGGAACATTCAGAAGCTTGGCAAGAGTCTGTGCAAGAAAGGTCTTTCCGACACCTGTAGGTCCAAGAAGAAGCACATTGCTCTTCTGAAGCTCTACGCCGTCGCTGTCAGAGAAATCCTTATCATTTTCCTGACTCATTATTCTCTTGTAATGATTATAAACAGCTACAGCCAGTGACTTTTTCGCATCGTCCTGTCCGATCACATATTCATCAAGAAATGCTTTTATCTCAACAGGCTTCATAAGCTTTATTGAAGAAACATCGCCTTCGTTATCAGATTTTGAAGCTTTTCTGTGTGCTTTGGCTACTCCCGAACCATAGAGCATTTCGTAGCAGTAAGTTACGCACTCGTCACATATATTAGATGAACCTGCAGAAAACATACTGCGTACTCTGTTTTCACCCTTTCCGCAGAAGCTGCACGATTTAAACGTTTCAGCCATTTAATTCCCCTACCTTTTTGTGATTACTTTATCTATAAGACCAAATTCAAGAGCTTCCTGAGCAGTCATGTAATTATCTCTCTCACAAGCAGCGTGCATCTCTTCAACGCTCTTTCCTGAGTTTTCAGCCATAATGCTCTCAAGACGTTCTCTTGTACGTTCGAGGTTTTTAGCGTGTATCATGATATCTGTCTGCTGACCGCCAAGTCCGCCACCGATAAGTGGCTGGTGGATCATGATCTCACTGTTAGGAAGAGCGATCCTCTTGCCCTTTGCACCTGATGAAAGCAGAAATGCTCCCATTGAAGCTGCCATACCGATACAGATAGTAGATACATCACACTTGATATAGTTCATAGTATCGTATATTGCCATACCGGCTGTAACAGAACCGCCGGGGCTGTTTATATATAATGAAATGTCCTTTTCTGAATCCTGACTTTCAAGATAAAGAAGCTGTGCAACAACTACGCTTGCAGTTGCATCGCTTACCTGATCCGAAAGCATTATAATTCTGTCATTGAGCAGGCGCGAGTATATATCATAGGATCTTTCTCCTCTGCTTGTCTGTTCAACAACGTAAGGTACTAATACGCTCATAGTTCATCGCCCTTTCTTTTAAAAACAGTTGTCCCACAAGAAAGCTGCGGGACAACATCACATACTATAATTATTTGTCGAAAAGAGTATTATTCAGCCTTTTCTTCAGCAGAAGTGTTATCTACAACAGCATTTTCCTTTACAAACTCAACAGCCTTCTGTACCTTGAGATCTGTAGTGTATTCATCAACAGGGATAAATCTCTTTATAGTCTCAACGTCAACGTTGTTTGCTGCAGCGATCTCACCAAGACCGTTGTTGATCTCTTCTTCAGTTACTTCGATATTCTCGAGCTCAGCGATCTTCTCAAGAGCAAGTCTGAGCTTGACCTCATTAACTGCTCTGTCTCTGTATGTCTCTCTGAATGAATCCATATCCATACCTGTGTACTGGAAGTAAAGCTTGAGATCCATACCCTGTGAACGGAGCTGCTGCTCAAAGTTTCTCATAAGAGCATCTATTCTCTGCTCATACATACAATTTGGGATAGGAGCATCGACTTTCTCGATAAGAGCGTTCATTATAGCATTCTCAAAGTTAGAGTCTGCCTGCTTAGCTGCTGCGTCCTCGAGCTTAGTCTTGATATCATCCTTATATTCTGCAACTGTCTCAAACTCTGTTGCATCCTTTACGAGATCATCGTTGATCTCAGGGAGCTCTTCATAGCTGATAGCCTTGAGCTTGCACTTGAATGTTGCTTCCTTGCCTGCATAATCAGTCATCTGATAATCCTCAGGGAAAGTAACATTTACATCAAACTCGTCGCCGATGTTGTGACCAACGATCTGATCCTCGAAACCTGGGATAAACTGACCGCTGCCAAGACGAAGAGGATGATCCTCGCCCTTGCCGCCTTCAAATGCTTCGTCACCGAAGAAGCCTTCAAAGTCGATAGTAACTTCATCATCAAGCTGTGCTGCTCTGTCATCAACAGAAACTATACGAGCATTCTTCTTTCTGATGATGTCGATCTGCTTGTCGATATCCTCATCTGTGATCTCCTTAGCTTCCTTAGGAGCCTTGATGCCCTTATAATCAGAAATCTCAATCTCAGGCTTAGTAACGCAGATAGCCTTGATCTCAACACCTGTAGCCTTATCAATTGATGTTACTTCAACATTTGGTCTGTCAACAAGCTCAAGACCTGTCTCAGTAACAGCTGCATCAAGCTCAGGTCCGAGAAGTGAATTGATAGCACCCTCATAGAATGCACCCTCACCGAACTCTCTCTCAGCAAGCTTTCTTGTTACCTTGCCTTTTCTGAATCCCTTGATCTGGATATTCTTCTTCTGTCTCTGATATTCCTTTTCAACAGCAGCCTCAAAAGCCTCTGCATCAATTGAAATCACTAACTCTGTAGTATTTACATCTGTTTTGTTTGATGATTTTAAACTCATTTTAATACGTCCTCCAATATTTATATAACATACTTGGTATATTATACCACATTTCAAAAATTTTTTCTACTGATTTCTCACACTTCTGCATAATGCACAATTCACAGAACTTTTTCAGGCACAAACTGTAAATAATCACCTGCTATAAGATGAAAATTCACATCATCATATGTATTTTTTACACACAGGTCATGCGCTGAACGTCCGTGTATATGCCCATAGTAGCAATCCTTTATCTTATACCTGTAAAGCACTTCAAGAATGTCATAGTTGAAGTTTGTCGCAAATATGGGCGGATAATGAAGAAATACTATGGGTTCGAGCTCCTCGACAAGAGCGGACTTTATGGAAGTTTCAAGTCTTTGCACTTCCCTTTTCAAGACTTTTTCGTCCTGTGTCTCTCCCGGCATATTTACCCAGCCGCGGGTACCACATATACCGTAATTCTCATACCTGTAATGATTGTTATGCAGTATGCTTATTGTGCCGCAACCTTCGGAAGCAAGGAAATCCTCCATTTTCTTCATGGTAGTCCACCAGTAATCGTGATTTCCTTTTATTATTATCTTCTTTCCCGGAAGCGTTTCTATGAAATGGAAATCGGGAGCTGCTTCCGCAAGGGACATACCCCATGATATATCTCCCGGAAGCACCACCGTATCCTCATCTCTGACAATTTCAAGCCAGTTCTTTTCGATCTTCTCCTGATAATCCTGCCATCCCGGGAAGATACTCATTGTCTTTTCGGGATCGCCCTTGCACAGGTGAAGATCAGCGAGTACATAAAGACTCATTTTCAGTTGCTCAGTGTTCTGAGCACATAGTCCTTCTGATCAGCCTTATCGATAACGTCATTGAAACGCTCAGGCTTATTTTTAAGATCTGCAAGAGCAGCAGGTACAGGTATGTCAGAAAGCTCAGCTATCTTGTCTACCTTGTCATACTCATCAATATCTGATTTCTTGCCCTCGAGAGCTTCAAGTACAGCTGCACTGAACTTGTAAGGACTTGCAGTTGAAGCAATAACAGTCTTTGTATTATCGCCTGTTGTTTCCTTATAATCCTTGTATACCTTTACAGCTACTGCTGTATGTGTATCGCAGGTATAGGAATACTTTTCATATATAGAATGTATAGTATTCTTAGTCTGACCGTCATCGCAGAAACCAGCTGAGAACTCTTCCTTCAGCTTTTTCTTCACATCATCGCTTACCTCATATCTTCCCTCAGCAGCAAGCTTGCCGAACCATTCACGGATAACCGCATCGTTCTTGTCTGTCATGAGGTAAAGAAGTCTTTCGAGGTTGCTTGAGATAAGTATATCCATTGAAGGAGAAACAGTTGCATAGAACTGTCTGTTTCTGTCATAAATACCTGTATTGATAAAGTCTGTGAGAACATTGTTGATGTTAGATGCACAGATGAGCTTATTTACAGGGATACCCATATGCTTTGCATAATAAGCAGCGAGAATATTACCGAAGTTACCTGTTGGAACAACGATATTTATCTTTTCACCAAGCTCTATCTCTCCGTCCTTTACAAGCTCTGCATAAGATGAAACATAATATACGATCTGAGGAACAAGTCTGCCCCAGTTGATAGAGTTGGCACTTGAGAACATCATTCCCTTTTCATCAAGAGCCTTCTTAACATCATCATTTGTAAAGATAGCCTTTACACCATTCTGACAGTCATCAAAATTACCTTTTATAGCACAAACTCCAACATTAGAGCCTTCCTGTGTCTTCATCTGACGCTTCTGCATCGGGCTTACGCCGTCCTCAGGATAGAATACAAGGATAGATGTACCTTCAACGTCCTTAAAGCCTTCAAGTGCAGCCTTACCTGTATCACCTGATGTTGCAACAAGAATAACAATCTTCTTATCGAGATTTATCTTCTTTGCTGATGTTGTAAGGAAGTAAGGAAGTATCTGAAGAGCCATATCCTTGAATGCGCAGGTCGGACCGTGCCAGAGTTCAAGCATATATGTTCCATCAAATAAATGAGCGATCTCAGAAATGCTTTCGGTCTCAAAATTCTTTGTGCTGTATGCGTTATCAGTACAATAATGTATCTCGGCATCAGTAAAATCTGTCAGATACTTTGAGAATACATAAGCAGCCCTATCGGCATACTTCATATCACCGATAGCTTTTATCTCATCAAGAGTAAGCTGTGGTATGCTCTCAGGAACGAAAAGTCCGCCCTCAGTGGATATACCCTGAGTGATCGCTTCCGCACTCTTGACCTTGACATCGCTGTTTCTTGTGCTGTTATAGAACATATTATCACCCTTTAAAATATGAAATTGTAGCCTGTGGTATCATAGGCATTGGTTATATAATCAATGCTGAGCACTTTTCCGTCCTCGATGATGACTTGTGCGACATCAAATCTTGGCTGTAGGAAATTCGGGTGCCTGCAGCAATAATCAGCGGCTGTTTTGATTATCAGCCCACGTTTGCGCTTGTTGACAGCCTCAAAGCCTGTTACCATGCTGTCAGGCTTACGTGACTTTACTTCAACAAATGCTATATAAAAGCCGTCCTCGGCAATTATATCTATCTCGCCGCCTTTTATACGGTAATTCCGCGCGGCGATGCTATATCCTCGGTCTTTAAGGTAAGCACAGACGCTTTCCTCACCGAGTTTACCTATTTCACTTTTCGTCATAAAGCTTTTTCAGGAACGTTTTCCTGTGTACATCGGAAATGCCGAATTCTTCAAGCTTTTCGTAATGCAGCTTAGTACCGTATCCCTTATGCTGTGAAAAACAGTACTGCGGATACTTGCTGTCGAGCTCACGCATATAGCGGTCTCGTGATACCTTTGCAAGAATGGAAGCTGCCGCTATGGAAGCTGAAACAGCATCACCGTGTATCACAAATCTGCTCTCACATTCAAGCTCGGGGAGACGATTGCCGTCAATAAGAGCAAGATCAGGACTTACTCCCAATCCGCTGACAGCTCTTTTCATTGCAAGAATTGTAGCCTGTAAAATATTGAGCTCGTCTATCTCTTCAACGCTGGCTGTTGCAACACAGTAAGCGTCAGCCTTTTCGATGACCTCATCGTACAGAAGCTCACGGCGTTTTTCGGATATCTTCTTGCTGTCATTGAGATAGTTTATCAGCACACTGTCATTGAGAATGACTGCTGCCGCATAAACATCGCCTGCAAGAGGTCCTCTGCCTGCTTCATCGACACCGCATATCACAGGATATTCCCTGCGAAGCTCGGTATCATAATCAAATAATTCCTTATGTAAAATAACTCTTGCCATTACAGCTCCTTTTTCTGCGGAGCTTCAAGAGTTATCCTGCCAAGCTTGCCGCTTCTGAACTCATCAATAACAGTTATAGCTGCACGCTCGGTATTGATCTCTCCGCCTGATATCATCATACCGCGCTTTTTGCCGACTTTTTCAAGGAGCTCAAGTCCTGTATCTTCATCGGAAAACTCGATCTTGTATCTATCCTTCAAAGACTCAGGATAATTCTCGGCAAGATAAGCAAGAAGCTTCATTGCAAGCGTTTCTATATCAAGAATATCGTCGCTTATTGCTCCTGTAAAAGCAAGTCTTATAGCAACGTCCTGATCTTCAAATTTTGGCCACAAAACACCTGGCATATCAAGAAGCTCGGTATTATTGTCAAGCTTTACCCACTGCTTTGTGCGTGTGACACCGGGTCTGTCCTCCACCTTAGCGCGTTTTGAGCCTGCCAGCTTATTGATTAGCGAGGATTTGCCCACATTAGGAATACCAACGATCATAAGTCTGATCGCAGCTCCCGTCATACCGTTTTTAGCTCTTTTTTCCATAAGCTCTTTAAGAACGGTATTCTTTATCGAAGGAAGTATAGCCTTCAAGCCTTTGCCTGATTTACAGTCAACTGCAAGGGCTTCACTTCCGTTTTGTCTGAAATAATTTATCCACTGCTGAGTGGTTCGTTCATCAGCAAGATCACTTTTGTTAAGTAGCACCAGTCTTGGTTTATTTCTGGTCATATGATCCATTTCAGGATTGCGGCTGCTCAGAGGAGCGCGCGCATCAACTATCTCAACAACAGCGTCAACAAGCGAAAGATTAGCCGCTATGAGACGCCTTGTCTTGGCCATATGTCCCGGAAACCACTGGATCTGCTTCATATCGCTGTTATCCACAAAAGCCTCCTGTAAACATCTACTTTTATTATACTATGCCTATCTTTTGTGCAGGTGCGGCACGGAACAATACCTTTCCCACAACACTTTCCACAGATACAAAACCTATATCGTATGAACGGCTGTCAAGGGAATTTCGTCTGTTATCGCCCATTACAAAGAGATACCCCTTCGGAACGGTAACAGGATATTTTCCTGTGAATGCTCCCTCATCGGAATGAGTAAGCCCGTTTGTATAACTCTCTGTTAACTCTTTTCCGTCAACGAATACCTTGCCTCTGTCAAAGTCGATATCAACGCTCTGACCTTCGGAAGCTATCACGCGCTTTACCACGGTTTTACGGTAACCCGCTTTTTCATACACCTCACCGCTGTCATCAAGAAGATGCGCACTATCGATATCTGCTATTATAATATCGCCGCGTGAATACTTAAAAAACGGCATTATCTCAACTATAACGGTATCTCCTTGAACAAGCGTATTCTGCATTGACTCGCCTTTTACGATATATACTCTGAAACAGTATGTAAATATCATTACTATAACGAAGAACGTTACAAGCAGAGTTTCAAGAAAATCCATCACTTTGCTCAGTAATCCCGAGCCTGCTTTATTTGTTTTCATTTAGAAAAGAAGTAACTTGAACTCCTTGATAGGTGAATATCTCAAAACTGCCTTGCCGTAGATCTGATCCTTTTTGATAAGACCAACGTCACCTACACGGCTGTCAGAAGAAGCACGTCTGTTATCACCCATTACGAAATAATATCCCTCAGGGATAGTTATCGGGAAATCAAATGCATCGCCTGCATCGATAACTGTATCCTTTATATAAGGTTCATCAAGGACTTTACCGTCAACAATTACCTGTTCATTATCGGGATCTATCATAAGTGTCTGACCTGGTTCAGCAACAACTCTCTTGATAAGACATTCATTAAGGAATGACTGTGAGATATCACGCTCTTTTACATTGTTGTTTTCATCAAGGAGATAAGACTTGTTGTTATCAATTACTATGATATCTCCGTAATGCGGACCTGAATAAACAGTTGTCATGAATATTCTGTTGCCGTTAAACAGGGTATCATTCATAGAGTTTCCGTCAACAACTACAGGGTGGAGCAAATATGTGAAAATCATAACAATGACGAATACAGTGAGAAGTGTGGACTCAAGTATCTCAAGGATATCATCAACGAGCTTGCTTTCTTTCTTAGCAGACTCTTCTGTATCCTCTTCGTTATCATCATCGTCTTCCTCTTCGACATCGTCGTCATCATCTTCATCGCTGTCATCTTCATCATCGGCAGCTTTTTCTATGAGTTCTACAGTCTCTTCGGCTGCTTCTTCAACTGTTTCCACCACTGTCTCACTGACAGCTTCCACGGCAGTTTCTTCTATATCGTTTTCTGTTTCGCCATTCTGTAATACGTTCTTTATTTCATCAGCCATAATGCTGCCTCCAGACTATAAAATATTAATATGTAGCAAAAAAGGGACTTTAAGTCCCTCAAGGAAAGAAGATGAGTCAGCCGAAGCGAGTCGGCTGAACTCAGTCTGCAACCTGTTAGCGGATCTGTTCCTTAACCTTAGCAGCCTTACCAACTCTGTCTCTGAGGTAGTAGAGCTTAGCTCTGCGAACTTTACCGTATCTTACAACCTCTACCTTGTCAACAACAGGAGAGTGAAGTGGGAATACTCTTTCGATACCGCAGCCGTGAGCTACACGTCTAACAGTGAAAGTTTCGCTTATTCCACCATGCTTCTTTGCAATTACAGTACCCTCGAAGATCTGGATACGGCTCTTATCGCCTTCCTTGATCTGAACGTGTACCTTTACGGTATCACCTACGTTGAACTGTGGAACATTTTCCTTCATGCTTGATTCGCTGATTAACTTGAGTGCATCCATTTTATTTTCCTCCTAAAATTTCCGAACATTCTTACCTGTCCCGCAATGACCGTTCAGCATTCGGCGTATGCAGGAATAATATAATAAATAGGTGTACATAGTACACAGGCTCAGAAATGAGCATCAGGCAGCGGACTATCCGATTTAATGTCTTTCGGCATTAACCCTCATTCGGGCATAAAGATACCCGAACGGATTTCAAATGCTTTTATATCATACCACACTTTGACAAAAAAAGCAAGTGTTTTTTGTGCAAAAATATATATTTAATATATTTACTTCTTTCTGAGTATCGCCATTGCTGCATGATGAAGTATCTCAAGATCGTCCGAAGGCGTTTTTTCGAGCATTTCCATGTGTTCCTTCTCCCATGCTGCTATCTCTGACTCTGTCATTGAAGCTCCTACTCCGCGGCAAGCTTTCATTCTTCCGTTCCAGCTTTCACGGGTAAACGGTACTATAAGATCATAATCCTCAGCATATTCAACATCAAAATACTCATTTGCTATCTCAGGAATGAATACAGGCTTGCGAGTATATCCTCCACCTGTCCACTTGGGATTGTACTTCAGAACTGTTTTTTCGCTATCCCCTGCAAGCTTGTCATCATCGGGAAGCCATGCCATGAAGAGAATGACAAGTCTGCCGGCTTTTTTCAGAAGCTTCGCAAGCTTAGGGATAACTTTATCATAATCAAAGTAGAAAAAACACTGGCAAGCGGTGATAACATCAAAGCTCTCGTCAGGAAAGTCAAGCTCCTCAGCTGCCGAAACAACAAAATCAATTTTCATGCCATTTGCTTCGGCAAGCGATTTAGCCTGAGCTATCTGGTTCTCAGATATATCCGAACCGGTCCACTCAGCCCCGTATTTGTACATATTCCGAGGTACAACGCCTGTTCCGGTGCCGATGTCGAGAACCTTCTGTCCTTTGACACAAAGTCCTCTTTCTGCGACTTTTCCGAAGAAAACAGGTGGGTATATATCGCGGAATTTAGCATAATCGGAAGATGTACGTCCCCAGTCGAAGGCTTTACCTCCGTCTATATCATTCTTAAAAATATCCATTTTATATCCTGTTCTTAGTCAAATACCGAATTATCGGCACATAATATAGCTATTCTTCGTATGTTTTTTGGTTCAAAATCAATATCTGTTGCCTTTTTTAAAGCTTCAATAAAAAGTGTCGGATTGTAATTGGTCTGAGTACCTGCGGGCAGATACATTGAAACATTGACCGAATTATCATTCTTTTCACAAGAAAGAATCTCCATATCGGGCTTGATATCAACAGTTTTTATGCCTTTCTTGGTCTTTTTTTCAATGAGTATCTCGGGGCTAGCAATAAGCTCCTGCACAGCAGCAAAAAGTCCGTCTGTATCATCAGATACAAGAGAGAAGCTGTACTCAGCCTTTGCAATAGCAGTTATCTTCTGCTTCTGCTCTGCGACCTTGACAATGCGCATACCTTCGGGCATTACTGCGTTGAGCTTGTTCCTTATCTCGTCAAAAGGCAAATCCTCATTAAGATTGAAGTCAAGTATCTCGCAGCTGCTCTCAAATCCAAGAGAAAGTGCCAGCGCAAAGCTGTAATACGGGTGAGGATTAAAGCCCTCGGTGTACCATATAGGCAATCGTGAGCGTCTGAAAGTCCTGAGCATACAGCGGTTAAGGTCAAGGTGGGAAATGTATTTTGCGCGTCCGCATTTTTCAAATGTAGCTCTTACACGTATCAAAAACATTCCCTCCCCACTTTTTTATTAACACCGCAGCCCGAACATCTCAGGCGGCAGTTCGGCGTAGTTTTCGACTGATGAGCCGTTTTGTTCTCGCGGATAAGGAATTCCTTTGAAACAAGGTAGTCCAGATGATCCCACGGAAGTATCTCATCATACTCAAAACGCCTGTTAGCATAAAATGATGTATCTATGCCGCACTCCTTAAAGGCTTCCATCCACTTGTCAAAGTGGAAATATTCTTCCCAGCTGTCAAACTTACAGCCCATTTTCCATGCAGTGTAAACCGCTTTGCAAAGCCTTCTGTCGCCTTTGGCAAGTATAACTTCAAGCATACTTACATCAGGATTGTGATAGCTGACTTTAACTTTTTTCGTCTTTACCGAGTCAAGCAGAAGCTTTTGCTTATGCTCTATCATCTCACGGGTATCCTGCGGCTCGAACTGGAAAGGGGTAAAAGGCTTAGGCACAAATGTTGCGCAGCTTATGGAAATCTGTACTCCCCTGCCTTTTGGACGATTTTCAATACTGTAAAACAAATCAATTATACGGTTCGCAAGCTCAGCGATACCAACGATATCCTCATCTGTTTCAGTTGGAAGGCCCATCATAAAATAGAGCTTGACAGATGAATAACCGCCCTCAAATGCGATACGGCAGGTATTCATTATTTCTTCTTCACTGACGTTCTTGTTTATAACATCTCTGAGACGCTGTGTACCGCCTTCTGCAGCAAAAGTAAGTCCGCTTTTACGGACTCTTTTTATTTTTTCAAGCAGAGATTCCGAGAAATTATCAACTCTCAGTGACGGAAGTGACAGATTTATTTTTTCACTTACAGTATAATCAAGAAGCTTTGTCAGCATAGGGTCTATTTCTGAGTGGTCACTTGTACTCAACGAAGCCAGTGACACCTCATCATAGCCCGTATTTTCGCAAAGACACTTGGTTTGATATACGACTGTATCTGCGTGTTTCTCACGGAATGGGCGGTATATAAATCCTGCCTGACAAAATCTGCATCCGCGTATACAGCCTCTCAGCACCTCAACAGAAGCACGATCCTGCACTATCTCAGTAAATGGTACTACAAAATTCTTCGGGTAATAGGAACTGTCCATATCCCTGATTATACGCTTACGTATGACCTCAGGTGCTCCCTCGGATACGTTCAGTTTTTCGATAGTACCGTCAGGTTTATAGGTGAAGCTGTAGAACTGCGGAACATAAACTCCCTCGATCTGAGCTGCTTTTCTGAGGAAATCCAATCTTGAAGCACCTTGTTTCTTCATCTCGGCATAGAGGTCCATGAGTTCAAGGTTGACTTCCTCACCTTCGCCGAGAACGAATAAATCAAAGAAATCCGCAAGAGGCTCTGGATTGCATACACACGGTCCGCCTGCAATAACTATCTGTGTAAGCTCAGGTGTCCTGTCCTTGGCAAATACAGGAATACCTGCAAGGTCAAGCATATTGAGGACATTGGTGTATGAAAGCTCATACTGCATCGTAAACCCGATAAAATCAAAATCTTTTATAGGATCAAGGCTTTCAAGAGCATATAACGGGATATCATTTTCACGCATTATAGCCTCAAAATCCTCACCTGGCGCAAAACATCGTTCGCACCAGTAGTTTTCACGCTCATTTGTGAGTGAATAGAGTATCTTCATGCCCAGATGTGACATTCCGATATCATATGTATCCGGAAAGCAAAAGGCAAATCTCACGTCTATCTTTGATTTATCCTTTATAATGCTTCCGACCTCGCCACCTATGTATCTCGACGGCTTCTGCACCTCAAGAAGGTGTTTTTCAATCTTATCTTTAAGCATACTGCCTCCGCTATCAATAACGCTTATCATCAGGTATCAGCGACATAAAGCTTCTGTGCTCGCCTCTCCAGCCAATGGGAACAAAATTCTCAAAGTTTTCAGGCCTCGGGAACTGTGAATACATAGTATTACTGTCGAAATCAATGAACATGGATGCTTCATAGTCGATCTTCTTGTCATCATGGGCTACCATTCTGAGCAGTCTGAGTTCATCGGAAGAATACCTGCATTTAAACAGATGTGCAAGGAAATGACTTGCAGTAAAGCCGTCAAGGACTTCTATTCCCCAGCGTTTATCGCAGAACTGTTCATAAGTACCGATATCCTTTTCGAGCTGAGCCTGTGTTCTGCCGCTTTTTTTATAAGCAGCCTCCCACACGGCGTAAAGCTTCTTATAGTCCATTTTCCAGAGATTTTTCGGAGCTACATACCATTCAAAATGCTTTTTGAAAATTACTCCGACTACTATATTTTCACCGTATTTCGGCAAGACCTTATCTATCTGTTCCATAATTCTCTGAAAGCTCCTTTTCAAAACATATCATATCACACAATTGAACTCCCGACTCAATTATCGGGTGATCGTAGTTATCAATGAAAAAATTTTTGATAACGCCGCATCTTCTGAAACCACAGCTTTCATAAAAAGGCACTGTCAGAGGACTGTCTCCCGTTCCGACAGTAAGCTTTTTAAAAGCTCCTGAAAACTTATCCTCAATATAGCCAATAAGCTTCTTTCCTATGCCCTGACGCTGATAACATTCAGCAACAGAAATATTTTTAAGTTCAAGGACAAAATCGCCCTCATCTGTTACTACGCACACAGCACAGACATCATCATCGTTCTTCACAACGAAAAGTCTGCCTCTGTCAAGGTACTTATATATCATCTCCTCCTGTTCGTCACCGAGCAGTAGCAGATACATATATTCTTCTTTGTTTTCGTAAACTTCGGATATGCACATCATTTCATGCTTTCCTCGCAGAAACGTTTCGGCAGGAAATCCGAAAGCCTGTATTCGCCGTCAGCCAGAACTATTACAAGATCATCTCCACAGAACTCGCTGAGCACCTGCAAGCAAGCTCCGCAGGGATAACAGGGCTTTGAGAAGTCTCCGTCACTGCTTCCTGCAATGGCAATAGCCGAAAACTTTGTATATCCCTCAGATACTGCCTTAAATACAGCTGTGCGCTCTGCACAGTTAGTAAGTGAAAAAGACGCATTCTCAATGTTGCATCCCTTAAAAATCACGCCGTCAGCAGTAAGCAAAGCTGCACCAACCGAAAATCCCGAATACTTTGAATAAGACATTTCAGCCGCTTTTACTGCCTGTGCCAGAAGTTCCCTATGATCCATAATATCACCTGTTTCTGCCTACCTTACGTTTTTTGCCGTCAGGAGTCATTATATAAGTATTATCGAGCTGAGCAGCAAGATTACCCGTAACTGCTCTTCTGTATTCGTTGCGAAGCTCTGTCTGTTCAGCCTTTTCTGCTTCTGTAAGTCCCTCGTTTTTAGACTTTCTTGCAAGCTCATTTATACGATCTATTTTTTTCTGATCCAAATTAAACACTCCTATATAAATATATATTTATTGTAACATTATTTCCTTACAATTTCAAGTATATTGACATTATTTAAAAAGAATAAACGAGAATAAAGCTTTATCAGCACAGAAAATTTAGTAAATCACCGACAAATCTCAGAAAAATAAAAAAGGCATTAATTAAAAATCATACCTTTATATACTATCATGCCGAACCATAAATGTCAACATTTTTATTATAATAACATTCTACAAAGTCTTTGATTAATTTTGATTTATGTGTTATAATAAAAAGGTATTTTTTGAACAGGAGGTCAATATGAAAAAAGCTCTCATAACAGGCGGTGCAGGCGGTATAGGCGAAGCTATCTGCCGCAGACTTACTGCCGACGGTTATTATGTATACATCAATTACAATAACTCAAAAGAAAAAGCGGAAAAACTTGCTTCTGAAATAGACGGACAGGCTGTTCGTTTTGATATTTCCGATAATGGTGCAGTAAGAAATGCTATTGAAAACATCGGACATATCGACCTGCTTATCAACAACGCAGGCATATCGGAAATCGACCTATTTACGTCTATCAAGCAGGAAAATGCAGATAAGATACTCGATATCAACCTGAAAGGTACGTTGAACTGCGCAAGAGCTGTACTTCCCTCAATGATAAATAAAAAAAGCGGAAATATAATCAACATCTCATCAATGTGGGGACAGTGCGGAGCTTCCTGCGAAGTTGACTATTCTGCTTCTAAGGCAGGCATAATAGGCTTCACAAAGGCACTTGCAAAAGAAGTTGCCCCGTCGGGCATACGTGTTAATTGCATAGCTCCGGGATTTATTATGACAGAGATGAACAGCAGATTTTCCGAAGAAGATCTCAAGCTGATACGTGACGATATCCCCCTCGGCATATTCGGTGAGCCGCGGCATATCGCCGATGCAGTCGCTTTTCTCGCTTCGGATCAGGCAGAATACATCACAGGTCAGATATTAGCCGTAAACGGCGGAATGGTTATTTAGGAGGTAATGCTATGCAAGACAGACTGAAAAAGCAGGTAGAATTCATGCTTGAACTTGATAAAATGAAAAATCTTTATCGTCAGACCTACGTACTGCACGAAACCAGAAAGGAAAATGATGCGGAACATAGCTGGCATCTGGCTATACTTGCATTTCTTCTCGCCGAGTATTCAAACGAAAACATCAACGTCACTCATGTGATGAAAATGGTGCTGCTGCATGATGTTGTTGAGATAGACGCAGGCGATACATATTGCTATGACAACGAGGGCTACAAATCAAAAGCTGAACGTGAGGAAAAAGCTGCTCAGCGTATTTTCGGACTTCTCCCCGATGATCAGCGTAAGGAATTCTATGATCTGTGGCGCGAATTTGAAGACTCTGAAACACCTGATGCCCGCTTTGCTGCAATGCTCGACAGAGTACAGCCACTTTTGCTCAATTATACCAAGGGGGGGATATCATGGAAGGAACACGGTATACACAAAGAACAGGTATTAAACCGTAATATCGACTATTTCTCAGAGTCAGACGAACTTGCCGAACTGATAAAGTACATCATTGATGATGCTGCTGAAAAAGGCTGGCTCAAAGCATAAATCGACAAAATGCACAGTTTTCTCCGCCATTTGCAGTACACTATTACTAAACCGCCGAATTTAATGAATAAATGATGATAATTTATGTTAAAACTTGAATTTTCACCTGTATTATGCTATATTAGTAGTATAAAAAAATAGCAACCAGATTGATATAGAAGGATGATGACTAATGAATAAAAAAACAACACAAAGTGCTGCGGGGACTGCTGTGAAAACAGAAGAGGCACTTATAAACGACGTGAAAGATCCTATAGAAGCAGCTATTGAAACCGCAGAAGAAAAAAAGCCGCGGTTCCCAAAGCTGAAAAAATTCAATGAGAAAAGAGAAGCTAACTCCTCAAAATACAGCAAATTAAACCGTTTTATAATGATAGTATTCCCGTTGTTCATTTGCTGTATGGCGGAGATAACTCAGTCAAAATATATTTCCTCTTTCGTGAATCTTATTACCGAAAGACCCACCGTTTTTGTATTTGACCTTATAATAACAGCAATTCTTTTCATATTCCTGCTGGGATTATTCAAAAAAGGCTGGCTAACCATAATGGTACAGACTTTCATATACATGGCACTGAGTACTACAGAGCTTTTCAAATACGGCACTAACGGCAATCACCTTATACTGTCGGATATGAAGCTCGTAAAAAGCGTAAAGAGTCTTACCTCTTTCGCTTACATAAAGATAACGCCAAGACTTATCCTTTATTACGTGATAGCCATTGCATTTGTATACCTTGCATTTTACTTTAATCCAAAAGTAAAAGCTTCTCCGCTCCGCAGAGTGACAATGTGCTGTGCCTGCGCACTTCCAATGGCTGCACTTATAGTGCTACCTTCGTTCTATAATCCTGTATATAATGCTTTCAAGCTTGATACAACTGATGCTACAAATGCATTCAAACTCAATGAAAAATTTGATAAAAACCATTTCCTTGCATTTCTTGTACAGACTGCTTCGGAAAGCTACGCAAACCGTCTTGTAATCCCCGATACCTACAGCGAAGAATACATTAACCAGATAACCGATATCCCTGTTGAAACAACTGAGGACTTCAACGGCGGCAAAAAGCCTAATGTAATCGTTATAATGAGCGAATCCTACGCTGATTTCCGAGTATTCGATGAACTCAAGGTCGATGATAAGTACTACAAGTACTTTGACAGAGCGATTTCTGACGGCAAGGGCGGTATCGCAATAACTCCTACATATGCAAGCTGGACTGTTCGTTCGGAATTCGAGCTTCTTTTCGGTCTGCCAGTAAGAGGTCTCAATACTCCTAATATGCCTCAGCGTGAGCTTGCTGACCGTGTACAGCCTGCACTTGCTCAGTATTATAAGAGCTGGGGATATAATACCGTTTATGTTCATCCATTCCAGAGCAATTTCTACAGCAGATCAAAGATATACGGACACTTCGGATTTGAGAAAATGATCTATCACGACGATCAGGACGCTACTACCGATTTCACTGTTCCTGTAGACCACTTTGGTACATATGTCGATGACTCGACTGTTTTCAATCAGATACTGTATGAGATAAAGGAGTCTGACAAACCGATCTATCTCCATACAACAACAATGCAAAATCATCAGCCATACGATCAGGGCGAAGATCCAAACAACGAGTTCGTAAACTATCTTACATGGATAGAGCATACAAACGAGGGACTAAATGACTTCCTCGCAGAGCTTAAAAAGATAGACGAACCTACTCTCGTGTTCTTTGTTGGAGACCACTTCCCTTCACTCAGAGGTGAAACAAGTGTTTACAATCAGCTCGGTCTGACAGGTGAAAACTGTTCTCCTCTTTATCAGCAGAAATATTTCTTCTGGAGCAATTATAACGCTGATTTCTCATTAATTCCCGAAGAAGAAGTTTCATTCTTCTACATTCCATATGTTATAATGAATATCATTGATGCTCCCCGTGATGCATTTATCGAAAAAATGAACGGCTATATGAAAACACTGCCTGTTTATTCGACCGAGTATAATGATGAGATACCAAGGAACGATGAGCTTGATATTTTAACAATGGACAGAGTTGTTCTTGAAGATTTTTCACCGTCACCTATTCCCGATGACGAGTTATCCACTCACGATTAAGGAGTCAATATGAAAGAATTAACCAAAGGCATCACAGGCACATCTGAGCTTACTGTCTCAGAAAAAGAACTTGCTGTAAATGTTGGAAGCGGAAGTCTTGAAGTACTTGCCACTCCTGTTATGGTAATGCTTATGGAAAAAGCTGCCTGCACATGTATTTCCGATTTTCTTGAAGGTGACGAAACAACAGTCGGCACTGAAATGAATGTAAAACATATCTCTGCAACACCTAAAAATATGAAGGTATGTGCAGAGGCAGAGCTTATTGAAATAAACGGACGCGAACTGATATTCTCTGTAAAAGCCTATGATGAAGCAGGAGATATCGGCGAAGGCATACACAAAAGATTTCTTGTATACGGCGAGAAATTCACTGCTAAAGCAAATTCCAAAATATAAAATTAAGGCTTCCGCAAAATGCGGAAGCCTTTTTCGTATACCAAAGCCCCTTTGAATAATTCAAAGGGGCTATTATGCACTTTTTCAGTTCACATCAGGTTTCGGGTTTAACATTTTCACGAATATTTTTCTGCTCCTGAAGAGTTACCTTTACCTTAACTTCCTTTCCATCACGATATACTGTAAGGGTGATAACATCTCCAACTTTATGCTGATTTTTTATCTCATTGAACTTATCACGGGTAGTTACTGATTCACCTTCAATTTCCAGTATAATGTCACCTACCATAAGACCTGCAAGATCAGCTGCACTTCCATCTTCTATCGCCCTTATAAGAACACCCATAGGGACATTATAGAAACGCGATTTTATCTCGTCAATATCAGAAGTATTAATTCCGATCTGTGGTCTGCCTGTTACATATCTGAAATTAATAAGGTCATCAATTATTACTTTAGCTTCCTTCATAGGTATAGCAAAGCAAATTCCTTCAATACTTGCTGCATTGCTGTTGTAGCTTGATGACATCTTAGCCGAATTTATACCTATTACCTGTCCGCAGCTGTTAAGAAGTGGTCCACCGGAGTTACCGCTGTTGATAGCTGCATCAGTCTGTATAAGATTCATCTTTTTCTCGTTGATATCAATTTTTCTGTTAAGCGCAGAAACTATACCGCTTGTAACTGTGCCGAAAAGATCAAATCCGAGAGGATTGCCGACAGCAATTACCAGCTCACCAACTCTCAGTTCATCGCTGTCACCGATAACAGCAGGTGTAAGTCCCTTTTCATCGACCTTTAATACAGCTATATCAGTTTCAAGGTCATAAGCCACTATATTAGCCTCATGCTGTGTCTCATCGCTGAAAAGCACAGAAACCTCTGTAGCCTCTCCTGCATTATACTGAGTATCAAATACTACGTGGCAATTAGTAACGATGTAGCCGTCCTCAGAAATAATAAAACCTGTGCCTGTAGTAGATATACTTTGCATTAAAGGCTCTGTGTTCCAGCCCCACATACTGAATGACTGCTGCTGTTCAAATTCAAATGATGAAGCAACACCAACAACCGAAGGCATTATAGCATCGACAATATCAGGAAGCGGCTTTGCATCACTGCGTGATGCAAGCTCTATTAAGCTCGGGAGTTCTTCATGCGCCTTATCCTTATCATCGATCTCTTTTGAAACAGTTTTAGCTGACGCATCATTCGACAGCTCAACAAGCTCCTCTCTTGTATCTCTCAGAAACTTGTATATCTGAACTGTTCCTGCACCTAAAATTATAACAGCAAGAACGGCTGCTGAACTTTTCATAAAAAAATGCAGATTTTTCCTGCACTTCTTTTTGGAGCTTTCGGAAGTATATGAATAAGAGTTCGGCTCAGAAGCAAAGCTTACCTCGCTGCTTTTATTATCATTTATATCATCAACATTTTCTTCACGAGAATGATTATTACCATTGAACAAATCTTCGGAATTCAGATCATTATTATCATTATAATTTTCCGCCATATTTCTCATCCTTCCATAATAAGTCATTATATTCTATTATAAGCATTTTTGTGATAAATATATGATAACATAAGGAAAAATCATAATTTGCCATAAATTATATAATACAAAACAAAAGCCCCGATATTTCATCGGGGCTGTAATTATTCTGTTTTATTTTAAGCGACTTTCATCACTTGGCTAAATTACCCTTTGGACTCACCCTTTCGGATCAGATTTTTAATGTGTACCTATTTTTCATACGCACATCATTCCTTTAATAAAAGTAATCAAGCAATGTTAGAATTTCTCCATTGGAATCACCTATAAATTGTATTTTTTTCGGTATCGCTACATCCGATCCGAATATTCTGCAATTTCATTAAGCAATTAACCTATTTTCTCATTGGACTCGTCCTTTACTAAAAGATTTTTCGCAATATATCTAAAGACTCATTGTCGAAATTTCAGATAATCTGTATTCAAACTGAGTTTAGACATGAAGCCGTTTAAAACAGCAATACGTCAGCCTTGTGAATCGAACTAAAAGCATTTTTGAACTTTACATCAATGGAACAAGCCTTTCAGCCTACATTCCCTCTTAATCAGTTCTACTCACTCAGCAAGCCCGCCGGCTTCACGCTGCTGTCTTAACGTTTCTTCCATCGGACTCACTCTCCCTTCCGCGTATAATCATTTACATTGAGACTCACGTCTCAGTCCAAGTAAATTCAGCTTGGAGTTTCCTTTCGGTCTCTCCTTTTCCTTGATTATATATTACCACATCATGTGTGAAATGTCAATAGAATTCAGTCAACTTTTGATAGATTTTAGTACAATTCAGCATATGCTACAAACAAATTATTATTCGATTGTGCATTTTTACCTTTAATTTAATATTATTATTTCCTCTTGATTTTTAAGCAGAAATAGTGTATAATATATTTATCAAAAGGCAATCGCCGGAATGGAGAATTATTATGTCCGAAATGAACGAATACACTCCCGATCTCTTTGAGCTGATCGATGAGGAAGGAAACAAAAAACAGTTTGAGCTTTTTGACGCTGCCGAAATAAACGGTGAACAGTACTACGCTATGCTCCCTGCTATCGAAGACGATGATTTCCTTAACTCCGACTGTGACCTTGTTATTCTTAAATCAATAGAAGAGGACGGCGAAGAAATTCTCGCTTCAATTGATGACGATGATGAATTTGAATCAGTTTCCAAATTTTTCCTTGAAAGATTACAGGACGCTCTTGAGGAATAAAAAATTCATATTTTAATGATTTTACATAAAAAACCTCTTGATTTTTTGAAATCTTTGTGATATAATATATACAAGAAAAGAAAAATTTCTGCCTTGTTCGGGTAATTATAGTTTTTATAATCCAACACATAATCCTAGGGAATTCGACTCCGTATGTGGACTGCAGACCTCCCGCTTTGCGGACGAAGGGAGCGAGAATCATAAGGGCGTTTACCCACCTGCTTCGTGCGGGTTTTATGCACTATATGACGGCAAGGCGGATTTTTATTACATTTTCTAATATTTAAGCCCGAAAGCTTTATGCTTTCGGGCTTTCTTATTATGCAGCTTCCTGCTGTTTCATTTCATTCGATTTCCATTTCTGTATTTCATCAATAAGAACGTCAAGGCTTGTAAAGTGCAGATAATGATCACCTTCTATAACAGTAACCTTGCTCTTGGTATTTGTTACAACATCTTTATGTATCTGCTCCCATGAATCCATACTTTCCGTGTTTGTTTTTGCAAGTACATAAAGAACAGGAACTTCCGAAGGGAATTTCATGTCATAGCATTTTTCCATATTCTCAGGCAGTTCATTCATCTCGTCCATCTGAGTGTCTGTAAGTGATGCGGTGCAGTATAAAGCAAGTGCCTTATCCCTGTCGTCATCTGTAAGAGTTGGTATCTGCTCCATAGTTTTGTCAAATGAAAGTTCAGTTATCAAACGCTCAATACCTGTTTTTACAAATGCTACTCTAATTATCTTATATAGCACTCTTGTATTCTTCGGTTTTGCTATCCACGGTGCATCGTCTGACTGATGAGGCAGTGAAGCATCAATTCCGATAAATGCTTCAACTTCATCAGTATACTGATTAGCATAATACAAGCTATAGAGTCCTGCTATTGAATGACCTATAATGGTATATTTATCATATTTTAGATACTGCATCAGCTCGTGAAGCTCTTCGCAGTAATTCTCGACAGTACGTTTTCTGTCTGTTCCGTCACTGAGACCTACGCCCAGAGGTTCAACGATGATGATTTTATAGTCATCTTTAAGCCTGTCCGCAAATGTATCAAATTCATAGTGGGCAGTGCTGCAACCGTATCCGGGCAGTACAACTGCCACATCATCTGACTTGCTGTCATAGAAGGTATAGTTTATCCTGTCACCGTGAGATGTTGTAAAGTATTCACCATATGCGTTGGCAAATATCTTTCTGTCGCTCTTACACTTTATGTAGTGTCTTACAGTAAGTATTGCTACTGCAACAAGGAGTATCAGAAAAAGTATACCAAAGAATTTCAGTATTTTTCTTCCAATTCTGCGTGATTTTTTTACCGGATTTGTTACGTCGTTGTTTTTCATATGATTTCTCCTTTTTTCGACATTTTAGGACTTTATTATACACCACTCCCCATTTACTTGTCAATTATAAAAAAATAATACCTCTGAATGTACTTCAGAGGTATTACATCTTATTTATGGAGCAGTAAAAGTATTATGGCTCTGCCTCAACAGCATGAGCCTCTTCGAGACTTTTTCTGCAATCAATATATCTTTGATTTGAACTTCCGCGGAACTTTATCTCCCAATCCTTCTGAGCAAGGATAAACGGTCCGTCTATAAGGTAATCCGTTACCGAAAGGAGCTCGTTCCAGTGGTTTTTATCACGGTTCTCGTAAAGATGCTCGAACGTGTAGCCCGTATATGTTATAATATTCAGTCCCAGCTTCTTTATCTCCGTTCCAAGCACTGCAAGAGCTTCTGCCTGACAGAAAGGCTCACCGCCGCTGAATGTCACACCGTCCAGAAGCGGATTTGACTTTATCTTTTCAAGCAGCTCCTCTGTAGTTGTTACAGTTCCGCCGTTGAAATCATGAGTCTGAGGATTGTGGCAACCCTCACAGTTATGAGGACAGCCTTGTACGAAAACAGAAAATCTTATTCCCGGACCGTCTACTATTGAATCATTAACAGTTCCGGCAATCCTGATATTCATTTATATCACCTTATACATTATGCTTTACTCGGTCATGCTCCTCGGCGCGCTTACCGTCATTGAAACGGTCAAGTGTACCTACAAGATAACCTGTGATACGGCGTATCCTGTCGAAAGCAACATTGTTTGAATGTTCCTTTCTGCCGCAGCATGGACAAGTCTCGCCGATAATACCTGTATATCCGCAGCATGGGTCACGGTCAACAGGGTGGTTGATAGCACCGTAGCCTATTCCCGACTCCTTCATGCAGCGAACGATCTTCTCGAATGCACTGAGATTTTCAAGGGGATCACCGTCAAGCTCGATGTAGCTGATGTGACCTGCATTAGTAAGCTCATGATAAGGAGCTTCTATCTTTATCTTCTCAAATGCGCTTATCGGATAGTAAACAGGTACGTGGAAAGAGTTTGTATAGTAATCACGGTCTGTAACGCCTTCGATTATACCATACTTCTTTGCGTCCATACGTACAAAACGTCCTGATAAGCCTTCAGCAGGAGTTGCAAGAAGCGAGAAGTTAAGCCCTGTTCTCTTTGACTCTTCATCAAGGCGGCGTCTCATAGATGTAACTATCTCGATACCGAGCTCTCTTGCTTCTTCACTCTCTCCGTGATGAGCACCGATAAGAGCCTTTAAAGTTTCAGCAAGTCCGATAAAACCTACTGAAAGTGTTCCGTGCTTGAGCACTTCACCTACTGTATCATCAGGTGAAAGCTTGTCTGAATCGATCCATATGCCCTGTCCCATAAGGAAAGGATAGTTTCTTACCCTCTTCTGAGCCTGTATCTTGAAACGATGCATGAGCTGGTCGATAACGAGCTCTACCTTTTCTTCGAGCATATCAAAGAAAAGACCAACATTGTGATCTGCCTTGATAGCAAGACGAGGAAGATTGATAGATGTAAAGCTGAGGTTTCCTCTGCCTGTTACTATCTCTCTTGAAGGATCATAATTATTTCCGATAACTCTTGTACGACATCCCATATATGCTATCTCGGTATCAGGATTGCCCTCCTTGTAATACTGGAGATTATACGGAGCATCAATAAATGAGAAATTCGGGAAAAGACGCTTTGCAGAAACTCTGCAAGCGAGCTTGAAAAGATCATAGTTAGGATCGGTAGGATTGTAATTGATACCGTCCTTTATCTTGAAAATATGTATCGGGAAGATAGGAGTCTCGCCGTTACCGAGACCTGCTTCCTGAGCCAGAAGAACATTCTTAATGACCATTCTTCCCTCGGGTGAAGTATCTGTACCGTAGTTTATAGAGCTGAACGGTGTCTGTGCGCCCGCACGACTGTTCATGGTATTAAGGTTATGGATAAGTGCTTCCATAGCCTGATAAGTAGCCCTGTCTGTTTCCTTTTCAGCATTTCTTGTGGCGAAAGCCTGAATTTTCTCAGCAGTTTCCTTATCTGTATATTTCAGCAGAAGTTCCATTTCCTTTTCATGATAGCCGTTATCCTGTGCAAGAACGGGTTTCAGACCGAAGTTCTCGGATAATTCTTTCTTTATACTGTCTATTACCTCGAATTCATTGTCCACCCCGCCGATAAGTGAAAGAGCTCTTGCAACATTCTGTGTATATCTTGCTGCATAAGTTTTCTTTACGCCCTCAGCCATTGCGTAATCAAAAGTAGGTACGCTCTGACCGCCGTGCTGATCGTTCTGGTTGGACTGGATAGCGATACAGGCAAGAGCTGAATAGCTTGCTATATCGTTAGGCTCTCTGAGGAAGCCGTGACCTGTAGAAAAGCCATTTGTAAAAAGCTTTTTCAGATCTATCTGTGTACAGGTCGTTGTAAGTGTATAGAAATCGAGATCGTGTATATGTATATCGCCCTCACGGTGAGCCTTTGCATGAGCAGGCTCAAGGACGTACATCTCATAATATTCCTTTGCGGATACCGAACCGTACTTGAGCATGGTGCCCATAGCGGTATCGCCGTCTATATTAGCGTTTTCACGCTTTATATCACTGTCTTTTGCGGGACTGAAGGTAAGCTCATTGAGCACGCACATCAGATTGGTCTTCATCTCACGGGAGCGTGTACGCTCGTAACGGTAGAGAATATATGCCTTTGCTGTTTTAGCGTGACCTTTTTCAATAAGGACTTTCTCAACAAGATCCTGTATCTCTTCAACAGTTGGAGTTTTTCCTGGATTTTGTTCCTCATATAGTCGGCAGACCTCAACAGCAACGTCCATTGCAACATTGAAATCTGTACCGCCGCGTGTCTGCGCAGCCTTGAAAATAGCATTTGCTATCTTCTCTATATTAAAAGGAACTTTTCTTCCGTCTCTTTTAATAATGTGGATTATCATTTTCTTTGTCATACCTCCAAACACAATATATAGTGTCTGCCTTTCAATGGTTCTTTATAAGTATAAAACATTCCGGGACAGAAGTCAATGATGTATATGCACAACTAATTCGTATTTTTGCAGGCTTTTATTGTGATATTCATGCATAAATCATTTAAAAAAGAGCTTTTTGCGATATTTCGTTGTTTCAAGCCCTCTACAGATTGTAAAAGTCCCAAACACTATATATAGTGTTTGGGACTTAAAATTATACAGTATGACAAAGTATATAATCTGTTATCACCTTGTAAGCGGCTTCTGTAAGTTCTCCTGTAGCAGAGTCTCTATACTCATCGGAAAGCGCACCGTCAACGCCTTTAAGTGCTGTATTGGTATCTATACAGTAAACATTATGCATATTCGCAATAGTCAGGAGCTTTGTGTTGAACTCATTAATCACACCATTGCCTATAGTAGCATTTGCATCATCACGTACAGGCGGGAGCTGCATTATATAAATATCAGCATCGGTAAGATATCCTCTGAGATTTTTTACAAATTCTGTATACTCCGAAACCATATCCTCCATTTTGGAAGTACCGATATCACTTCCGAGCATGATATATATTATCTCGGGTTTCTTTGCCTGTAATACCTCATAAACGCTCTTAGTGCCATAAGAGGACTCTATGGCAACTGTATTGCAGCCTGCTGCATTTAGCTCACTGCTGCCAATAACGTCTTTCAGCCCTGTGTATTTAGCCATATCAATAAGTGTAGAATCTGTAACGAGACAGCATGATGAAAGATAATCTGCACTCTTTGCCTCGGACTGAGAAACGGGATTGGTTATCTTGTCTTTTTCTGCACTTGCAGGTTCAACATCTTCCGTACCGTCTGATACATCATTGCTTTCCTGACCGCTGTCGGCTGTTTTATCATCTTTGCCCTGCTCGTCTTTATCTTCGCCAAACTCTTCACTGAAAAAGTTTTCGTTAAAGTTTGCCGATACCATATATATAATAAACCACGCAGAAAAAGAAAGGGCAAATATGAGTATAAGTCCCCATATGCTGAACCTTACCTTTGGTCTGCCGCGTTTTTTATCAGAAATCCTTGTAATACTCTTCTTTTTAGCCATTTTTTCTCCCAACTCTTAAAAAACTGCCGAATTACGGTATTCGGCATACCGAAATGTGCTGAAACGACACATACAAATATATTATACCTGTTTTTTGATACATTTGCAATACTTTTCAGTAATTTTACAACATTTTTATTTTTCTGCCGTTATTGTCTTGAATTATTATCCGAAATAGTCTATAATAATATTATGCTATTTTAAGGAGGGATGTTCTATGATGCATTGCGGCAAGCCCATGTACAGAGGAAGATTTACTGTGGAAAAACGCGGTATCCCTGGTAAAGGTTCTTCTCTCATCTATCCTGTTGCTGCTTTTTATGACGGTAACGACATGATATGCGAGACTCCCGTGGATTCTACTCTCGGATATTACTGCTCGGAATGCGGGCTTATGCTCGGAGTATTTCCCGTAACTCATCCAACAGGCTTTGTGGGAAGGTTCAACCAGAATATTGACGATAAAATAGATATCCTTCCTCAGAAGATATGTCCCGAATGTGGTGCAGAAATAGATATGGATTATCCGCGCTGCCCATTCTGCGGTCACATATACGAGATCATCTAACGGCTTAAACCTGCTTTGCAGGCTTTAATAAATATACATACGGAGGTTTAAATATGACTTACAAAGAAAGCTTTATAAAGTTTATGGTGGACTGCGGAGTTCTTACTTTCGGCGAATTCACACTGAAAAGCGGCAGAAAAGCTCCTTATTTCATAAACTGCGGTAATTACAAAACAGGTGCGCAGCTTGCAAAGCTGGGCGAATATTATGCTGAATGCATAAAGGCAAACGATATCCCTGTTGATACACTCTTCGGACCTGCATATAAGGGTATCCCTCTTGCTGTATCCGCTGTTGTGGCACTCAGCAACAAGTTCGGGATAGATGTTTCCTACTGCTTTGACAGAAAGGAAGCCAAGGACCACGGTGAAGGCGGTATGTTTGTCGGCAAGACACTTGAAGACGGTGAAAACGTTGTTATCATCGATGATGTTATGACTTCCGGAAAGGCTCTTCGTGAGTCAATGCCAAAGCTTATGACAGCTGCTGACGTTAACGTTACAGGTATGGTAATAACTGTTGACCGTATGGAAAAAGGTACAGGTGAGCTTTCAGCTGTACAGGAAGTAAAGCGTGATTTCGGCGTTATCGTATATCCTATCGTTACTATGGAAGATATCATTGACGCTATCAGAAATGATATCGTTCCGGGTAAGGAGTATCTCGATAAGATGCTCGAATACAGAGAGACATACGGAGTTAAATAATAAAAAACAAGAACCTGAGAAAACTTCTCAGGTTCTTTTCTTTACTTAAACAAGATTATCAGAAATTGTGATACAAGCACTACTGATATAAGTGCTACAGGATATGTTGCTGCATAAGCTGAAGCAACATTCTCTGTACCTGCTGTGCTGATAAGAGTACCCAGTGCAGGTGTAGATGTCATGCCTCCTGTTATTGAACCAAGGTTATTCAGCAGGCTGAGTTTCAGTACATACTTTGCAAACAGATAGCCTATTACCATAGGAAGTATGGTCATTATCATACCGTAGAGGAAGTATACGGCATCAAAATACTGAATGAACTTTGCTCCGCCAGAAACTCCTGCACCGATAAGGAAGAACATGAGTCCAAGCTCACGGAATACCTTCAGTGTTGAATCCTTAGGCATAATTGAAAACTTGCCTACGTGTCCGAAGTGACCGAATAAAAGTGAAACTAAAAGGCAGCCGCCTGTTGTTGAAAGGGAAAAGTTACCGAATTTGAATGAACCAACAATGATACCTAAACAAGCTGCAAGAGCAAAAGGCATGATACCGAAGCTGTCCATCTCAATAGGAGTAAACATTTTTTTCTCTTTGCCGCTCTTCTTTGAAGAAGGTGCAAGCAGCTCTCTTTCCTTAGCCATATCAGCCTTTGTGATCTTAGGGATGATCTGAACAAAGAGTACAACGCCGATAACTCCGAAGATATATGCAATAGCATATCCGACAGATACTATGCTCTGGAGATGTTCCGAACCAACTGCATCTTTGGCAGCTGAGAAACCGGGAGTACTTGTAAGCGCACCAGAAAGGATACCTGTAAGCATTGCTGTAAACTCTTCGGACGAAAGATCAGTAAAGTTCTTTCCTACTGTTATACAGCCTGCACAGGCAAGTCCGCCGCTGAGGATTATAATAATTGCAAGGAGTACGTATGATTTGAAGTTCTTCTTGAAATTTCCGAAGAAATTAGGTCCTGCAATAAATCCAACTGCTGTAACAAAGAGAATAAGTCCCAGATTATCAACTATTTTCAGAGCTTTGCCTACGAAATCCGCATTTATCTCAGTTGAAAGCTCTTTATAGAATAAGCATCCGTAAACAAGAGCAACAATGAAAACACCTGCTGTACCGAGGGAAACGCCCTTGATCGTTATTCTTCCGAGGATATATCCCAGTGCTGCAATAGCAATAACCGACAGCATCAGGAATGACACATCGTGTATCGAAAGAATTCCATTAAAAAAATCCATTATATATCACTTAACTTTCTTTTATTATATACGTACTTATGGGACGCTTTTTACAGCGTCCCATTTTTATTTTATTTCTTTCTTGCGTATTTTGGGAGAAGCATAGGTGAAGCTACATCGCTTGCTGCACCTGACTCTGCAAGCTCCTTATTGAATTTCTCGATATGTTCGAGAGTAAGTTTATCGGAAGCTGTTGTTTCCTTAGCCTTGGCAGCTGCATAGATACCTGCGTTTCTGCCGAATACGATAACGTCAAGGAGTGAATTGCCCATAAGTCTGTTTCTTCCATGGATACCGCCAGCTACCTCACCTGCTGCATAGAGGTTCTCAACGCCTGTAGCGCAGTCATCAGTGATATCAAGTCCGCCGTTCTGGTAATGGAGAGTAGGATAAACGAGGATAGGCTCCTTGCGGATATCAATGCCGTACTTTCCGAACATTCTCATCATTGCAGGGATACGCTTCTCGATAGTGCCCTCACCGTGGATATACTCTATCATAGGTGTATCGAGCCATATGGACTTGCCAAGTGTAGTTTCTATGCCCTTTCCGCGCTCAGTACACTCACGAATGATAGAAGCTGCGGTAACGTCACGAGTCTCAAGGGGATGCATGAATACATCACCGTCTATATTAACGAGCTTTGCGCCAAGTGAACGAACCTTTTCAGTTACCAGCGCACCGAATATCTGCTCAGGATAGCCTGTACCTGTTGGGTGATACTGGAGTGTATCGGCATAAAGAAGCTTTGCACCAACACGGTAGCCCAGGATAAGTCCGTCAGCAGTTGCACCGTAATGATTCGATGTCGGGAAGCCCTGATAATGCAGACGACCTGCACCGCCTGTTGCGATGATAACAGTCTTTGCTCTTGCAACGAGGAGCTCCTTTGTCTCCATGTTCATAAGAACTGCACCTGCTGCTCTGCCCTTATCATCAAGGATTATCTCAACAGCAGCTGTGAAGTCGATAACAGGGATACCTCTGTTGATGACCTCATCACGGAGAGTACGCATTATTTCAGCACCTGAGTAATCCTTTGCAGCGTGCATTCTCTTTCTTGAAGTACCGCCGCCGTGAGTAGTTACCATAGTGCCGTCAGGCTCTTTATCGAACTCGACACCAAGCTTGTTGAGCCACTGTATAGCCTCGGGAGCTTTTGTAACGAGCTTCTTTACAAGCTCAGGCTTTGCAGCAAAATGTCCGCCGCCGAAAGCATCAAGGAAATGGATAGCGGGAGAATCATTTGGCTTATCGGCAGCCTGAATACCGCCCTCAGCCATCATTGTATTGGCATCACCGATGCGAAGCTTTGTAACGATCATTGCCTTTACACCTGCTTCATCAGCCTCTATAGCTGCGGAAGCACCTGCTCCGCCGCCGCCGATGATGAGTACATCTGTATCATAATCAGGTGAAGAAAGATCAACATCTGCCGCACTGATACGGCTTTTGCCCTGTAAAAGAGCAGCAAGCTGTGTAGGCACTTTATCGCCCTTGTTCACACCTGCGGAAAGAACGGTGAATTCGTCCTGCTTATAGTCAGGGTGGAAATGAGCGAGAAGATCATCTTTCTCCTCAGCAGTCATTCTTCTTGGTTCGATAGCAGCGTTTTCAGCTCTCTTTGCAGCAACTACCTTTGCAAGTTCATTAAGCTTTTCTATTTTATACATGATTATCCCCCCCTTACTTCTCGATCTCGCGGTGATTGTACATATCCTTGATCTCTTCTATATTATCGACAGCCTTTGTCATAAGCTCCTCGATCTGCTTGTCAAAGATACCTTCGTTTACTTCTTTTACACGGTCAGAGAGATGTCCGCACTCAGGAGCAATATACTTGCCGTTTAGTCTTCTTGCGAGCATAGCTACCTGTGGGTGGGAAATACCTGCTGGACAGCGTGATGAACATACTCCGCACATTACGCAGTCAAAACTCTCCTCTGCACACTTATCGTACTCGCCTCTCTGAGCGTATGCGATATACTGCATAACGTTAAGCTCCTGTGTACAGGCTTTTGTACAGGCATTGCAGCCGATACAGCTGTAGATCTCAGGATAAAGCTGCATCATTATCTGCTGTGTGGGCTTTATCTCTTCGATATTGTATACTCTCTTTTCAAGCGGGAAGAAAGGAAGTGTTGCAACATACATTCCTTCCTGCACTTCTGTCTGACAGGCAAGACATCCGTGAAGCTCTATCTCGCCTTTTATTCTGTATATGGTTGCACAGGCACCGCAGAAGCCGTTACGGCAGCCGCAGCCTCTTACAAGGTCATAGCCTGCATATTCCATTGCTGTCATTATAGTAAGACCTGCGGGCACCTGATACTTCTTGCCGAACAGGTAAACATTCAACATATTTTCCATGCGATATTCTCCTCCTTAATATTCATCAGGCAGCTCACCGAGCTGGTCGAAACGGAAAACAGGTCCGTCCTTGCAGACATACTTATCACCGATATTGCAGCGTCCGCATTTGCCGACAGCGCACTTCATCTTCAGTTCCATAGTTGTATAGACCTGAGTATCAGTAAATCCAAGCTCTTTAAGTCCTGCAAGTGTAAACTTTATCATTATCGGAGGTCCGCAGATAAGGACTGTTTTATTTATGGAAGGATCAAGCTCCTTAACATAGTTAGGAACAAATCCCACATGGCCGTCCCAGCCCTCCTGAGGATTATCAATGGTAAGGTTTACCTCAATGCCGTCATCAGCCATCCATTCATCTATTATTTCCTTATAATCAACAAGGTCATCTTTTGAACGTGAACCGTAAACTATCTGTACCGAACCGTAATCCTCACGCTTATCACGCACATAGTTTATAACGGAACGAAGCGGAGCAAGACCGATACCGCCTGCGATAAAGAGAAGGTCCTTGCCCTTGAGTTCAGTCTCAACAGGGAAATGATTTCCGTAAGGTCCGCGGATAGTTATCTGCTGACCTACGTCCATTGCATGGAGCCATGTTGTGAGACAGCCGCACTTCTTTATGCTGAACTCCATAAATTCTTTATTTGTCGGAGAAGATGTTATTGAAAACATACCTTCACCTACACCCGGAATAGACAGCATAGCGCACTGTCCCGGCATATGCTCGAAAACCTTGCCGCCCTCAGGTGAAACGACTCTGAATGTTTTGACATCAGGAGTATCCTGTCTTATATCGGTAACTACTCCTACGTAAGGTATCAATGTATCTTTATTCATCACTTTACCTCCAATGCTTTCATTACCTTGACTATATTCATTGATATAGGACACTTTGAAAGGCATCTTCCGCAGCCTACACAGCCGAATTCGCCGTTATTGTTTGATGGGAAATATACAAGCTTATGCATAAATCTCTGGCGGAAGCGTTCGAGCTGGGTAAGACGCGGATTGCCGTGTGCCATTTTTGTAAAGTCTGAATACATACATGAGTCCCAGCAGCGGAAACGCTTAATGCCGTGACCTGTATTGAAGTCCTTGATATCATAGCACTGACAGGTAGGACATACAAATGTACAGGTACCGCAGCCAAGACAGCTCTCAGAAAGCTCTGCCCACTTCTCGGAGTTAAAATGTTCCATGAGCTTGTCTCCGCCGAAGGAATCTGTTGAAAGTCCTGCAAGAGGGAGCTTTTTAAGTATATCTCTTGTCTTGTCACGTACAGAATCAAGCTTTGCAGTGTCTCCCTCTTCAAGAAGAGATGAGATGCTGTCGATGAACTTCTGTCCCTTATCGTTATGAGCCTCAAAGAAAATGCTCTCGCCGTCACTGTAGCAGGCAGCGTCACCCTCGGGAGCAGTAGCGTCAATGCCGAATGTGCCGCAGAAACAAGTCTCGGCAGGTCTTGTACAAGCCATAGTAACGACTGTACCGTGGTCGCGGCGATTCTTGTAGAAGCTGTCCACAGGTTCGCTGAGGAATACCTTGTCAAGTATCGTAAAGCTTCTTGCATCGCAGGCACGTACGCCGAATATAACGAAATCTTCCGACTCTTCTCTGATATCAATGACCTCTATATTCTTGCCTTCCATTTTGAAGTCAACAAGATTTTCAGTCTGAGGGAAGAAGAAATCCTTTGCACTTCTTACTGTATTGAGTGCATTACTGAGTTTCATACCGCTCTCGTACTTTTTATACTCAGCACTGCCGTCCTCACGGTCAGCAGGTATATAAAGTGTCTGTGAAGCTGATATCGCCTCAAAAAGAGCATCAAGCTTATCAATTGATATTTTAAGCATTATTCAACTCCCCTTTCGTGTACGATACTTGCTTCGCAATCGTCCTGTTTGTAATCATTAAGAGGAGCGCGTGAGGTAGTATCCTCGCCTGCCTGATATTCACCGTAAAGAGAATTGATATCCTTGATGAACTTTCTGTTGAGCAGATGCAGCGGTATATTCTGAGGGCATACTCTCGAACACTCTCCGCAGTCTGTACATCTTCCTGCAACGTGGAATGCACGGATAATGTGGAACATATTCTCCTCAAAGCTGTCAGCAGGAGCTTTATTCTCAACGCCTGAATTCGGATTGTCAAATACGCACTTTTCACAGGTGCAGGCTGGACAGACATTTCTGCAAGCATTGCAGCGGATACACTTTGAAAGCTGATCTCTCCAGAAGTCAAATCTCTCCTGAGCAGTCATATTCTCAAGCTTTTCAACCATTTCAAAACGGTTTGAATCAAGTACATCGCCGTCATCGCCGATGAGTTCATCGAATACAACGTGCTTCTTACTCTTGCATGAAGCGCACTTATCAAGAACAGCCTCATAGTAAGGCATAGTCTCCTCACCGTAAACTGTTTCTATTTTAAGGGTATAGTTTTCGTTTTTTACACTGAGGATACCTGTAATACCCCTAGCCTTTATCTTCTCTGCATCAAGCTTAGGACCGCCGGGGATACCGATAATATACACATTCTCGCGTACAACTCTGTGCTCCTTGGTAAGCTGATTGAAGCTGTATGTATCGCAAGGCTTGAGGAAAGCGAGGATCTTTCCCTCTTTTTTGCTCTCCTTAACAAGGTACTTGGATACATTTGCAGATGTAAAATCATCAAATACAAAATCAGCATCAAGCTCTTCTGCTGATCTGAATACAGCAGGAGTAATATCGTAAGCGAATTCTCCTCTTTTCCAGCCGATAACACGATCTACAGTGCCATCAGCCAGAAGCTGCTTAGCTCTGTTTATCATTGCTTCCTGCATCGTAAATCCTCCAATCTGCGGTTAGGTCCGAGTTTTTTAACAGCCTCTGTAAATTCGTTCATAGTTGCTGCGAATTTAGCACCTTCGGCTGCCGATACCCACTCTACTCTTGTTCTGTCACGCTCAATTCCGAGGAAATCGAGCATACTGAAAAGAAGTGTCATTCTTCTTCTTGTAAAATAGTTACCTGATGTATAATGGCAGTCTCCAGGGTGGCAGCCGCAGAGGATAACTCCATCAGCACCTCTCTGGAAAGCTCTGAGTATAAACATCGGATTTACTCTGCATGAACAGGGTACTCTGATGATCTTTACATTTGAAGGGTAATTAAGTCTGTTAGTTCCCGAAAGATCGGCACCTGCATATGAACACCAGTTACAGCAGAATGCAACGATCAGCGGCTGAAACTCTTTATTTTCATTTACTTGCATATTGCGTCTACCTCCGCCATTATCTGGCTGTTCGAGAATCCGTTAAGATCCATAGCTCCCGAAGGACAAGCAACTGTACAAGCACCGCAGCCCTGACATACAGCAGGATTGACGCTTGCGACTCTGCGTACTGCAATTGTCCTGTCCGGCATTTTGAATTCCTTGTCGATATATGTGATAGCTCCGTAAGGACATACCTTTTCACATGACGAGCAGCCGTTGCACATGAGTTCATCTGAATGAGCAACGCACGGATTGCAGGTGATGCTGTCCTTAACGAGAAGTCCGATAGCCTTTGCAGCTGCCGCACTTGCCTGTGCAACAGTCTCAGGGATATCCTTTGGTCCCTGACAAGCACCTGACAGGAAGATACCTGCTGTAGCACTTTCTACAGGGCGAAGCTTCGGGTGAGCTTCTGTGAAGAAGTCGTTTGTATCCATCTGAGTTGTAAGCATTGTAGCAAGCGGACGGGCAGTCTTGTCAGGCTCGATAGCTGCCGCAAGAACTACCATATCAGCGTCGATATGGAGCTGTTCGTTTGCAAGGAGGTCAGATGCCTGTACGTCTATCTTTCCGTCGGAACGTGGTGTGACCTTGCCAACCATGCCCTTGATGTAGTGAACATTGTACTGTTCAACTGCACGGCGATAGAATTCGTCAAAGTTCTTACCGGGGGTACGAACATCTATGTAGAATACATATACTTCTGTATCAGGATACTTTTCACGGATAAGCATAGCGTGTTTAGCTGTATACATACAACAAATCTTAGAGCAGTAAGGCTTGCCCTTGCTGTCGTCACATCTTGAACCCACGCACTGCACAAATACTATCTTGTGTGGATGAGTTTTATCGGAAGGACGAAGAAGTGTACCGCCGTTAGGACCTGCCGCATTCATCAGACGCTCAAGCTCAAGCGATGTAACAACGTCAGGACACTGATTATATGCAAATTCATCATACTTATCAAGCTTTATAGGATTAAATCCTGTTGCAACTACGATAGCACCGTACTTCTGCTCAATAAACTTATCCTCCTGCTTGTAGTCGATAGCTCCTACAGAACATACCTTTGAACATATACCGCACTTTCCTGTTTTCATCATCATACAATAGTTCGGATCAATTGTAGCTACCTTTGGTACTGCCTGAGCAAAAGGAATGTATATTGCAGTTCTGTTGTCAAGTCCCATATTGAACTCGTTAGGAACTTTCTTCATAGGACATTTTTCAGTACAAAGACCGCAGCCTGTACATTTGGTCTCATCAACAAAACGAGCCTTTTTCTTGATAGAAACTGTAAAATTACCAACAAATCCCTTTACATCTGTAACTTCACTGAATGAGTGTATTGTTATCTTCTCATTCTGAGAAGCTTCAACCATTTTAGGGGTAAGAATACAAGCAGCGCAGTCAAGAGTCGGGAAGGTCTTGTCTATCTGCGCCATTTTACCGCCGATAGTAGGATTTTTCTCAACGATATCGACTTCAAATCCAGCCTCAGCGATATCAAGAGCAGTCTGTATACCTGCAATACCGCCGCCGATAACAAGCGCTCTCTTTGCTACAGGGCTCTCTCCTGCTGTGAGCGGAGCATTGAGATGTACCTTTGCAACAGCAGCTTTACCGAGGATTATAGCCTTTTCTGTAGCTGATGCGATATCCTTGTGTATCCATGAGCACTGTTCACGTATATTTGCTATCTCGACAAGATAAGGATTAAGACCTGCGGCAGCAGCAGCCTTTCTGAATGTGTTCTCGTGCATTCTCGGTGAACATGAACATACTACAACACCTGTAAGGTTATGCTCCTTTATAGCATTTTTTACAAGGTTCTGTCCAGATTCGGAACACATATACTGATAGTCCTGGGAGATAACTACTCCCGGCTCATGTCCGAGAGCCTCTGCAACAGTCTTTACATCTACAGTTGCAGCGATATTAGTTCCGCAATGACAGACAAATACGCCTATTCTCTGCATAGTGCTATCTCCTCCTTACTTTATGTACTTTCTGAAAGCAGTAACGATAGCCTGCTGAGGCAGATCGTCATCAAGCATTTCAGGTATCTGATTTGGATTCATATGGTTATTGCCCTGCTGACGAACAGCTGCAAGACGTACAGCCTCAACCACCTTTGCAGGCTCAACATTTCGAGGGCATCTGTCTACACAGGCAAAGCAGGTAAGACATTTATATATGGACTTTGAGTTCATTAAAGTCTCAATGTCGCCTCTTTCCACCATATAGACAAACTGATGAGGATGATATTCCATTTCATCGTAGGAAGGACAAGTTCCCGAGCATTTTCCGCAGCGCATACATTTCAGCACGTTTACACCGCTTGAACGTATCACCTGCTCTTTCAGGTTCTTATTCATGATTACCCTCCTTTAGTCCGAGTGCCTCAGCAAGAAGCTCTGTAAAATAGTAAACAGGAAGCTCTGAGCCCGAATTCTTTTTAAGATTATACAAGCAAAGTGGACAGGCAGTAATTATCATATCAGCTCCCTGATCCTGAGCGGAACGCATTACAGCACCGCTTCTCTTTGAAGCCTGAGCCTTATCCTCAAGAGTAATATATCCGCCGCAGCATTCGTTTCTCTGAGCGTATATAACAGGAATACCGCCGATAGCCTTTATAAAATCTTCCATTATAGTTGGATTTTCGGGATCGTCCATAGCAAGTGCCTTTGAGGGACGAAGAAGGAGGCAACCGTAATAAGCAGCTATCTTTTTGCCTTTGAAAGGATTTACTACCTTCTGTGCAAGGTTATCAAATCCAACAACATCACGAAGCATCTCAAGATAGTGATATACAGTTGTCTCACCGCTGTAAGGCTCATCAAGTTTCAGGTAATTATTGACCTTTGAAGCCATTTCTTCATCGTTTGCAATATCATAATTAGTCTGCTTGATAACATTATGACAGGCTGAACAGACAGTGATAAGCGGTCTGTTCATTTCCTTTGCGGAATTAAGTGTCCTGACCGCTGAAAGCTTTGTAGCTATCTCGTCTTTAGCTGTAGTATAAGCTCCTCCGCAGCACTGCCAGTCAGCAGGCTCTTCAAGAGCAATACCGAGAGCTTCGGCAGAAGATCTTGCATACATATCAAGATCTTTAGCCTTTGTTCTCAGCGTACAGCCAGGGTAGTATGTAAAAGTTTCCATATGTACGCTTCCTTTCGTTTTATATCAGACCATTTCCTCTGGGTGGAATACCTCGTCAAACTTTTCAGCCGTAAGGAAACCAAGTTCAACACAGGCTTCTTTAAGGGAAATATTGTCCTTGAAAGCCTTTTTGGCTGTTTTTGCAGCATTCTCATATCCAATATAAGGATTAAGAGCTGTAACAAGCATGAGAGAATTATAAAGATTGTGATGCATTTTCTCCTTATTTGCCGTAATTCCTACAGCGCAGTTCTTATTGAACGATGTAATGGACTCAGCAAGAAGTCTTGCGGACTGTAAGAAATTATATGCACAAACAGGCATAAACACATTGAGCTCGAAATTGCCCTGTGAAGCAGCCATACCAACAGCAACATCATTTCCCATGACCTGAACAGCTACCATTGTTACCTGTTCACACTGTGTCGGATTGACCTTACCGGGCATTATGGACGATCCGGGTTCATTCTCGGGGATACGTATCTCACCAAGACCTACGCGAGGACCAGAAGCAAGCCACCTGACGTCATTGGCTATCTTCATCATATCTGCTGCAAGAGCCTTTAAAGCACCATGAGCAAAAACTATCTCGTCCTTTGAAGTAAGTGAATGGAATTTATTATCCGAGGACACGAATGTCTTTCCTGTAAGCTTGCTTATTGCTTCGGCAGCTTTTTCCGCAAAGCCCTTCGGAGCGTTAAGACCAGTTCCAACGGCTGTACCGCCTAAAGCAAGCTCTTTGAGTTCTTCACAGGCAGCAAGTATCATCTTTCTGTCCTTTTCAAGAGAAGCTCTCCAGCCGCTTATCTCCTGTGAGAATTTAATAGGAGTTGCGTCCTGAAGGTGAGTTCTGCCGCTTTTTACGATACCCTCATTTTCAGCTTCAAGGCGTTTGAAGGTCTCAACAAGAGTATCGATCGCAGGAACGACCTTATCCTCAAGAGCAACAACTGCAGCAATATGCATAGCTGTCGGGAAAGTATCATTTGATGACTGGCTCATATTAATGTCATCATTCGGGTGGAGAAGTTTAGCACCTGCGATCTCATTGCCACGGTTCGCAATAACCTCGTTGGCATTCATGTTTGACTGAGTACCGCTGCCTGTCTGCCATACAACTAATGGAAAATGATCGTTGAGAGATCCACTGATGACCTCATCACAAGCCTGTGATATTGCTGAAAACTTTTCATCGGTCATTCTCTCAGGTCTGACTGAATGATTTGCAATAGCTGCAGCTTTTTTGAGTATACCGAAAGCGTGGGTTATTTCCCTCGGCATTGTCTCAATACCAACACCGATAAGGAAGTTTTCGTGACTTCGTTCTGTCTGAGCTCCCCAATACTTATCTGCGGGAACTTTCACTTCACCCATAGAATCATGTTCGATACGATAATCCATTTAATATCCACTCCTAAACATCGTAAGAGGAGATGCCGCTCATCGGCGTCTATCCCCTTATCACATTATCACACAATATTAGTATACCAGTATATTTCAATAAATTCAAATTCAGTTTAAGAATATCGCTATTCAGATATTGATATCTAATTAACAAATGGTTACAGCCATTTCAGCAGTACAAAATGATATGATATATTGGTTTTTATATTACTCTTTTATCGCTTATACATAATTAAGAACAAAGTGTGTTTTTTTTGTTGCATTTGTCTTACTTTCTTTAGTAAACAAGCGTTTTATGCATATATAACAGATAAGATTATACCCCCTGTTTTTCTTTTGGTTTTATACAATTGCTAAAAAACTTATCATCTCTTTTATGCAATGCTTACTAAAAGCAATTCTGCTACAGAATACGATAATTCCATTCTATATATATCACTTGATAATCTTTGATATTTTTTTCACATTCTTTCGGATAAAAAGCAGCAGATACTTTTGTATCTGCTGCACACTGTCATATTTTACTTTTTTCGTCAAGATTATTCAAGCAATATGATAATGTAGTCAAGCTGTCTCCAAGGTGAACATTCTCAACAGCCACACCTTTATGCGTTACTTTAAGGTCGTAATGGGTAAAGTTCCAGAAAGCCTTTATTCCGCACTCTATAAGAGTATCAGCAAGCTTTTCAGCCGCAGACATAGGAACACAGAGTATAGCTGCAACAGGTCTGTTCTCAGCACAAAAAGTTCCTATCTCATCTACTCCCCTGACCTTGAGTTCACCGATATCTTTTCCGATAAGATCAGGATTGATATCGAATGCACCAATAAGATCAAATCCCTTGTTGTGGAAATCAATATGTGTAGCAATAGCTCTGCCCAGATTTCCCGCGCCAAGAAGTATCATTGGAGTCTGTTTGTCCAGTCCCAGTATCTTGCCTATCTCGATACGCAGGTCGCTGACATTATAGCCGTATCCCTGCTGACCGAATTCGCCGAAGCAATTAAAATCCTGTCTTATCTGAGAAGCAGTGAGTCCCATTTTCTCAGACAGTTCCCTTGAAGATATACGGACATATCCGTTGTTTTCAAGCTCTCCAAGAAATCTGTAATATCTCGGAAGCCTTCTAATAACAGAGTTTGATATTGAGTTTTTTGACATCGTGATATGCCTTCTCTCTATTTACATTAATTTATCGAGTCTTATCTTTATTTCGTCAAGGAAAGTCTTGGAATCGACCTTTTTCTTGTTGTCAAGCTTAGAAATAAGGTAAAGATCACCTGTCATAACTCCGTCTTCAATTGTCTGGATAGTAGCCTTTTCAAGCTTATCAGCGAAATCGCAGAGCTCAGGAGTATTGTCCAGTTCACCTCTCTTGCGGAGAGCACCGCTCCATGCAAAAATAGTTGCAACAGAGTTTGTAGAAGTCTCCTCTCCCTTGAGGTACTTATAATAGTGACGCTGAACAGTTCCGTGTGCAGCTTCATACTCATATATACCGTCAGGAGAAACAAGTACAGATGTCATCATAGCAAGGCTGCCGTAAGCTGTAGATACCATGTCAGACATAACATCGCCGTCGTAGTTCTTGCAAGCCCAGATATAGCCGCCGTTTGAACGGATAACTCTTGCAACAGCGTCATCAATGAGAGTATAGAAATACTCGATGCCTGCTGCTTCGTACTTCTCCTTGTATTCCTTATCGAATATCTCCTGGAAGATATCCTTGAAGCGGTGGTCATACTTCTTTGAGATAGTATCCTTTGAAGCAAACCATACGTCCTGCTTGAGGTCAAGACCGTAGTTAAGGCAAGCTCTTGCAAAGCCTGCGATAGAGTCATCAAGGTTGTGAAGTCCCTGAATGATACCGTCGCACTTCTTGAAATCGTGTATAAGCTCGCGAGTCTCATTGCCGTTCTCGTCTGTTACGACAAGCTCAGCCTTACAGCCCTTATTTACACGCATTTCTGTATTCTTGTATACATCACCGTAAGCGTGACGAGCGATAGTGATAGGCTTTGTCCATGTCGGGATATAAGGCTCGATTCCCTTAACTATAATAGGTGTACGGAAAACAGTTCCGTCGAGAGCAGCACGGATAGTACCGTTAGGCGATTTCCACATCTGAGTGAGGTTATACTCAGGCATTCTTGCTGCATTAGGTGTGATAGTTGCACACTTTACAGCAACACCATACTTCTTGGTAGCCTCAGCAGAGTCGATAGTTACCTGATCCTTAGTCTCTTCTCTGTGCTTGAGTCCAAGGTCATAGTATTCGGTATTAAGCTCTACATATGGTTCAAGAAGAGTTTCCTTGATCCACTGCCAGAGGATCCTGGTCATTTCGTCGCCGTCCATTTCGACCAGCGGCGTTTTCATGTTTATCATAGCCATTGGTTTATACCTCCATTACAATCAATTAATCAAAAGCGATCAAGCCTATTATGACCGCTACAACTGTGACAATAAGAGCCACTGTGCTTCTTGACTTTTCAGATATATCTTTTTTTATTACACCAACGCCCATATAAGCAGCTACATATGCAACAATACAGATGATAAAAATCATCCAGCCTTTTTTGGTAGTTGGTATCACTATTCTTCTTGCAACGTCCATAAATCCATTACAAAGTACTTCTGATAAATGCATTACACACCCTCATTTCCAATATTATTATAAACTTTATTATGCAAAAAGTTATTTGCTGTCTGAACGACTGCCTAAAAACATCATCAGAGCGAATGCACCGCAGAAAAGAAGCATCATTATGATATTCCTTACAATTGCCGGCGCAAGTGATATCCTGTCAAAAGATACGCTCTTGTATGTACCTACCGCAAGAGCACTGATACCGCCTATTACGAAATAGGCAGCACCGCCGAACCCAAGCAGCTTTGTTACGGCAAGTCCGAGCACAAATCCCAGAAACTGCGGAAGCAGGAGCACCATAAAGCTGCTGAAATAATTTCCGGCACGATCACGGGGAGTCATCCAGTAAACACCGCGCTCTCTCCGAGCCTCCTCAGTCCTCTGGTTCTTTGTATTCACATCAGATAATATATCTTTAAATATTTCCGATATTTTCATTTTATTACTTCATGGATTCTCTTGTGAAATCAAGAAGTCCGCCTGCAAGCATGATATCCTTTGTACGTCCTGAAAGCTCACAGAGTACAGGGATAGTCTTGCCGTTTGTCTTATTGAGAACTGTAAGCTCTGTCTTGCCTGCCTCTACAGCCTTTCTTACATCTGCAAGTACAAGCTCATCGCCCTGAGCGATATTGTCGTAATCTGCCTCATTTACGAATGTAAGAGGAAGGATACCTGCATTGATAAGGTTAGCACGGTGAATTCTTGCAAATGACTTTACAAGAACAGCCTTTACGCCAAGATAGAGAGGAGCAAGTGCAGCGTGCTCTCTTGATGAACCCTGTCCGTAGTTTGAACCGCCAACGATTATGCTCTTGCCGAGTGACTTAGCTCTCTCAGGGAAGCTCTCATCGCATACAGCGAAGCAATGCTGTGAGATCTTCGGGATATTTGAACGAAGAGGAAGAATCTTTGCACCCGCAGGCATAATGTGGTCTGTTGTTATATTGTCGCCGACCTTGAGTGATACAGGAGCATCAATAGTCTCAAGGAGAGGTGATGTCTCAGGATAAGGCTTGATGTTTGGGCCGCGGAGTATCTCAATGCTGTCCATTTCCTCAACAGATGCAGGAGGTACTACCATATTATCATTTATTACGAACTCCTCAGGAAGTTTGAAATCAGGCATTTCGCCAAGCTCTCTCGGGTCAGTGAGATAGCCTGTAAGAGCTGATACAGCAGCCATTTCAGGAGAAACGAGGTAGATCTGTCCGTCCTTAGTTCCCGAACGACCTTCAAAGTTTCTGTTGAATGTACGGAGAGAGATACCCTTTGAGTTAGGTGACTGTCCCATACCGATACATGGACCGCAGGCACTTTCAAGGATTCTTGCACCTGCATCAATGAGTATCGAAAGCGCACCGTTCTGTGCAAGCATATTGAGTACCTGTTTTGAACCAGGAGCAATTGCCAGTGATACATCAGGATTAACTGTCTTACCCTTGAGGATATGAGCTACCTTGAGCATATCAAGGAGAGAAGAGTTTGTACATGAACCGATACATACCTGATCTATCTTGAGTTTGCCGATCTCTTCAACGCTCTTTACGTTATCAGGAGAATGAGGACAGGCAGCAAGAGGAACAAGCTGGCTGAGGTCTATCTTTAACTCTTCATCATATACAGCATCAGGATCAGCAGCAAGAGGAGTCCATACTTCTTCACGCTTCTGAGCCTTGAGGAACTGCTTTGTGATCTCGTCTGACGGGAATATAGAAGTTGTTGCGCCAAGCTCTGCGCCCATGTTTGTTATTGTAGCTCTCTCAGGAACGGAAAGAGTCTTTACGCCTTCGCCGCAGTACTCTATTACCTTGCCTACGCCGCCCTTAACAGACATTCTTCTGAGAACTTCAAGAATAACGTCCTTAGCAGCTACCCACGGCTGGAGCTTTCCTGTAAGCTCTACCTTAACTACCTTAGGACAAGTGATATAATATGCACCGCCGCCCATAGCAACAGCAACATCAAGTCCGCCTGCTCCGATAGCGATCATACCGATACCGCCGCCTGTAGGAGTATGGCTGTCAGAACCGATAAGAGTCTTTCCCGGGATACCAAAACGCTCAAGGTGTACCTGATGACAGATACCATTACCGGGACGTGAGAAGTAAATGCCGTGCTTCTTTGCAACGCTTCCGATAAATCTGTGGTCATCAGCGTTTTCAAAACCGTTCTGGAGAGTGTTATGATCTATGTAAGCCACTGAACGCTCGGTCTTTACACGAGGTACGCCTATAGCTTCAAATTCAAGATATGCCATAGTGCCTGTAGCGTCCTGTGTAAGAGTCTGGTCGATACGTATACCGATCTCCTGACCTTTGACGTACTCACCGTCAACCAAGTGTGCTCTGAGGATCTTTTCAGTTAAAGTTAAACCCATTGAAGATCATTCCTTTCAATACATAAGAATACATTCTAATTGTACAACATTTCTTACAGTTTGTCAAGAATTAAACAAAGTTTTTTATCATAAACAAAAAGAGCCTCATATGAAGCTCTTTTGACATATTATGATGTGAATTGACTATTGTACAATTCTGCGTAAAAACCGCCTTTTGCCATAAGTTCTGTATGACTTCCCTGCTCTATGATATTTCCGCGTTCCATAACAAGGATAACATCGGAATTCCTGATCGTTGAAAGACGATGTGCTATGACAAAGCTTGTCCTGCCCTCCATAAGCTTCAGAAAAGCTTTCTGTATACGCTGTTCGGTACGGAGATCTATAGAGCTTGTAGCTTCATCAAGAATAAGCATCGGCGGATCCATAAGCATTATCCTTGCTATACATATAAGCTGTTTCTGCCCCTGTGAAAGACCGCTGTCCTCACTTATGACAGTATCATAGCCGTTGGGCAGTCTCTTGATGAAACCGTGAGCATATACCGCTCTTGCAGCTTTTTCTATCTCTTCTCTTGTGGCATCGGGCTTTCCGTAAGCTATATTTTCTGCAACAGTTCCCGTAAATACCCATGTTTCCTGCAAAACCATACCAAAGCAGCATCGCAGGCTGTCGCGGGTGATATCAAAGATATTTTTTCCCGATATCTCGATCTTTCCTTTATTGATATCATAAAAACGAAGCAAAAGATTGATTATAGTTGATTTTCCGCAGCCCGTAGGTCCAACGATAGCTATTCTTTGTCCTTCCTTAACGTCAAGGCTGAAATTTTCGATAAGCTTTACATCGGGAGAATAAGAAAAGAATACATCTGAAAACTTTATAGTACCGTCGCACGATGACAATACTTCCTTTTCGCTGTCATCGCTTATCTCTTCCTCATCAAGTACATCGAATACTCTCTGTGCCGAAGCAACAGCATTCTGCAATTCCGCAAAAACTCCCGATATCTCGTTGAAAGGCTTTGTATACTGATTTGCATACGCAAGAAAGCTCGAAAGCTTTCCCACAGTCATTTTACCGAGGAAACCCCAATATCCGATAACTCCGAGAGCACCGAGAAGTCCGACCGCAGCATAGATAAGACCGTTGACAAATCGCGTTGTAGGATTAGTCATTGAGCTGAAAAACGTTGCCTTTGCACCTATCTCACCATAGGCTTTGTTGATCTCCTCAAATCTCTTCTCAGCTCGTTCATCATAAACAAAAGCCTTTACTATTTTCTGATTACCTGCCATTTCCTCTGCAAGGCTCACCATATCACCGCGCAGCTTCGACTGCTTCATGTAAGAATTATGAGAAGCCTTTGTTATCTTCGATGCAGCTATGAATGAAAGAGGCGTAAGTATAACAACTACGACAGCTATCTTTACATTTATAGTCAGCATAAAAATAAGCGTACCTATTATAGTTATTACACCGCTGAAAAACTGAGTGAAGCCTTGGAGAAGTCCGTCCGAAACTATCTCTATATCATTTATGACACGGCTGGTAAGCTCGCCCTTTGTATGTCCGTCGATATATTTGAGCGGAACTCTCTCAAGCTTATTGAAAATATCCGCTCTGAGGTCACGGACTGTGTAAAACGCAAGCTTGTTCGTACAAAGGCTCATAAGCCACTGAAACAGCGTACTTGCTACTACCATAGCAGCAAGGGCGGTTATTATTTTAAGGAGCTTGTCGAAATCAACATTCCCCTTACCTACGCAGCAGTCAACTGCTTCACCGATGAATACGGGTACTGCCAGTGAAAGCGATACTCCCAGTGCTGCAAAAAGAACTGTTAATACAAAGTACATTATATAAGGACGGGCGTAGCGGAATACTCGTTTTAATGTTTTAAGCATCTTTTTCGCCCTCCTTCTGATTCATCTGAGAGCAGTATATCTCATGATATACATCGCAGCTGTTTACAAGCTCGTCATGCGTACCTATACCAACAGCCTCACCGTCGTCCATAACGATTATTTTGTCAGCATCTCTGAGAGATGTAGTTCTCTGAGATATCATAACTATCGTGGTATTCGGCAGGTCGCTGCTGAGTGCTTTTCTGAAAGCAAGATCGGTCTTATAGTCAAGTGCGCTTGTAGAGTCGTCAAGGATAACGATATCAGGACTTCCCACCAACGCACGGGCAATGGAGATACGCTGCTTCTGACCGCCCGAAAGATTCTTGCCGCCCTGAGATATAATCGTATCAAGCCCGTCGGAAGTACGCTGAACGAACTCCCAGGCCTGTGCAGTTTTCAGTGCAGCGATTATTTCATCATCTGTAGCATCAGCTTTTCGCCACTTCATATTTTCGCGGATAGTTCCAGTAAAAAGCATTGCCTTCTGCGCAACAGTTCCTATGTGTTTTCTCAGCTCATCTGGCTCTATATCATTTACATCAACTCCTGCAATATCGACTGTTCCCTCTGTTGCCCTGTAAAAGCATGGGATAAGATTTGCAAGAGTAGACTTTCCGCAGCCTGTACCCCCGATAATTCCAAGCATCTGCCCGCGCCTTACTGAAAAGCTTATGTTTTTCAGTGAATAGTCACCTGCTGTCTCATAGGCAAAGGATACATTCCTGAACTCGATCATTTTTTCAGAACTGTCATTAAGTGCGGTTATTTCACCTTTTTCCTCAGGTAATAGCGCAAATACTTCGCTTATACGATTTGCCGAAGCGAAAGCTTTTGTAAAAATAACGATAAGATTTGCAAGAACTACGAGTGCAAGCAGTATTTGTGTCATATAGTTCGTAAAAGCGGTAAGCTCGCCCTGTGTAAGCTTTCCCACATTTATCCTTCCGCCGCCGAACCATATAACGGCTACTATACCTAAATTCATGACCATGAACGCTACAGGATTTAATATAGCCGATATCTTGCCGACAGCTATGGAACATTCGGAAATATCATCGACCGCTTCCTTGAATTCATCAATTTCTTCCTGCTGACGCGAAAAAGCTCTTATAACTCTTGTACCTCCAAGATTTTCACGGGTAAGCATAGATGCACGGTCAAGACATTTCTGTGTTTTTTTGTACATTGGTATGGTTTTTCGCATGATAAAGAATATTACAAGTGATATAAGCGGCGCAACTACAAAGAAAACAAGGGAAAGCTTCATATCTATGGTAACCGCCATTACAGCAGCACCTATAACAAGAAAAGGAGCACGTACTGCAAGCCTTATGAACATATTCACGCCGTTCTGCACTGTATTTGTATCATTGGTGAGCCTGTTTACAAGAGAAGAAGTTCCTATTTTGTCAATGCTGCTGTATGACAGCGAATTTATATGCTTATATAGGGCTGCACGAAGCTCCGTACCAAAACCGTATGCGCACTTTGCAGCAAGATACTGACAAGTAAGTGCAAAAGCAAGTCCGCAGACTCCGAGAAGAACTATCAGTCCGCTCATCTTAAATATATAGGAACTGTCATTTCTTCCTATGCCATTATCTATTATCTTAGCCATTACAACAGGAACTATAAGCTCGAATACAGCTTCGAGAAGCTTGAAAAAAGGTCCGAAAACCAGCTCTTTTTTGTAATTTTTAAGATATTTCAGCAGATCTTTCATATTCTAAAAACCACCTGTTTTATATTCAAACATAGCAAGCGACACTTCCGAGTCATCAAAAGTGCCGCTGATACATTATATTTCTATGCCATTAGCTTTTAAAAGCTCTCTTGCAGAATCGACCGAATCAACTCCTGTTGCATTCTTTACAGGAGCAAATTCCTTTTCACGAACTACTTCATAAGCAAGACAGCTGTCCTGCATATGCACCATATCAAGAACGAGTGTCTCGAACTTATGTCCATTCGGCTTATCAGGCTTTACAAGCTCACCGTTTTCATTCATAAACGGTATCTTCTTGTCAACAACATGTACGGGCATCTTTCTGTCACATATCTCCTCAAGCTTCTCAACATTGAAAAGATAATTGAGGATAACGCCGTATTTATACGCAAGCTCTCCCTTTTCATCAAGCAGAGTACGCATTTCTTCTGTCATCTCATAATACTCAACTATTGATGGCATTCCGTCCTCAAGGCAGAGAACTCCCACCTTTTCATCAGGTGAAGCCTTGCTGACAACCTTTCCGCCTGACTGCAAGCCCGACTTTATAACAGCTCCTATAAATCCGGGATCTGCAATACGCTGGAGAACATTATCAACAGCAAATACATTTATCCATTCAACACCTTTTGCTTTGATCTCATCAAGAAGTCCTGCTCTTACAAGCGATGAGAACCAACCGCCGTTACCATTAGGTGAAATGGATATCTTTGACTTGCCTTCCATGAGTATCTTTCCGTCGAAATCAACGGAAGGTGCCATATCCTGTATAAAGAAATGAACATACTCGGGAGCATAACCGAAGTAATTTTTCTCCTTGAAGAATTCAGTAGTATCCTTATGGTTTTTTTCGCTTGTCATGATATAAAGAGGGACCCATGCACCTGCGAGTTTTACTACATCCATAAGATTATTGATAAGACACTGGAAAATATACAACTCTTTATTAACGCCTATGTTGAACATTCCCTTCGGCTTATCAAAACCAAGTCTTGTTCCCTGACCGCCTGCCAGAAGAACTGCCGCTGCCTTTCCTTTCTTTATCGCTTCAACACCCGCACTTACATATTCATCACTGTTGGAAGCGATATCTTCAATAGTCACAGCACCGAGAGGTTCAAATTTGCCGCGGACTGTGTTGCTGTTCTTTTCAGCATCAAGGTTATCAAGGACAGAGAAATCTATAATTTCGATTTGAGATAAAAGCTCCTGTTTCTCGTTATCATTCAATTCGTCGAAATAATTCAGAATATGTTCCTGTCCATAATCTTTTAGGATACGTGCCGCCTGATCACGATTTATCATAAACTCCTCCTATTTACACGGTTTTGCCACCGTTTAGTTATATAATATTATAACACAGGTATATAAAATAGTCAATCATATACAAAAAAAATTCCGATACTCTTTGGAGTATCGGAATTTTGGGGTAATGCTGATCGCATCTGGTCTGAGTGACGGGACTTGAACCCACGGCCTCTACCACCCCAAGGTAGCGCGCTACCAACTGCGCCACACCCAGACGGTTTCATACATTGCAATCAACGATATATATTATATCACTCTTAAAAAAATTTGTCAAGCTTTTTCTAAAAAAATGCAAAAGAAAAATATCTAATTATTTTTTCAAAAAAGTGCTTGACAAATCCTTCCGTTTATGATAGAATAAATATTACTGCGGAGCAACTCGAATGAGTCCGCATCGGTCAGTCTGAGCCGTGTAAAATTTATCAGACATTATGCGGATATGGCGGAATTGGCAGACGCGTATGGTTCAGGTCCATATGAACGCAAGTTCATGCAGGTTCAAGTCCTGTTATCCGCACCAAAACACAAACCGCCTGATTATCGGATTTGTACCGATTTTCAGGCGGTTTTCTAATATTCTGAATGCGCTCAAAATTCCATATTTGGACTAAAAAGCACATAAAAATCACACGTTTGCCAGTAAAATCACATGGCAGTCACACGAAAAAAATGTTTAGAGCATGGAATGTGATATCAGACTGTAAAATATCAATAACCATTTTCTTCAATCCATGGAAGAACATCATTCCAGATAAGATCCCAGAATTCCTGATCGATAAGCTCCCCTTTTTGCTCATTAAGATGAGTACCGACGTGTCTAGAGGTGTCTGGAGTTAGGAAATCACGTGCTGACAATTGATTTGAATAGTCTCCGTCCTTAGGAGTTTTTCTGAAATTTCTTCTGACACCATCAGAATAATATACTGAAGTCAAATCACCAAATGAAGAATATTTCCCATCCTTATAAATATAATATGTCATACCAATTGAACCTGTAGGCGGAATATAATCATCCATTGATTCTTCCGTCCATATAATTGAGTTGAAGTAATCAGCTAACCTTGATACCTCGTCCTTCGTCATAACGTACACAGACGGGTATACATCTATTCCACCTATGCAGACGTATGCGCCGTGCAGATCACCGAATGGAGGTTCTGTTTCTGAAGGATCACGTATAGGCTGTGAAACTGCTTTTGTAGTAGTAACTGTGGTAGTTGTTACAGTCGAAGTAATCGTAGCAGTAGTAGTCAAAGTAGTAATAGTCGTTGTTATAGTTTGAACTGGTACTTTTTCAGGATATTCAGAGCTGTTATTATCACTGCATGCTGTAAATATTGCCATACATAACATGGCTGCTAAAATTACTTTTTTCATACTAAACCTCTATTCAACATCTAGGAATTTCTCTATAATGACCATAATCTCCTCAAGTCGCTTACCACCGATACCTTTGATTTTGCTCAGTTCTGCTGCAAGAGTAGGAAGATCAATTGTTTGGCAATGTTCTCCGAGCAGCTCATCTCCGTACTGCAGAATGAACTTGGTAAGTTCCTCTCGATTCATTTTCTTGATTTTTCGGTAAGTGTCCCTGTCGATGACCTCTTTCTGTCCCATATATAGCTCCTTTTTCGTTTCTTATCACTTATTATAGCACATAATCGATACAATGTAAATACAAAAGAATGGAAGTGCCTCCATAGCAAAAGAAATTCGATTTTGTAGTAAAAAAAGACCGCCTGTGCAGGCGGTCCTTATAGTTATATCATTAATTCTGAGCTTTTTGATTTTTTTAGGATATTACGAATTATTATAGCGAATAGCATCAAAGAATTCATCTGGTGTCATGTCGTAACTATATCCGGATACCATCTTATCATAAGAATGAGTCAAACTGATATGGTTTTTTGAGGTATCATATCCATAGTCAAGATAACGTTTACAGTACCAGCTTCCGTCTGAGAAGTTGACATAGCAATAATCATAACTGCTGTGAGACGGTCTGTTCACATCGTATATCAGGAACCTTGCGTCCCAACCGTTCCATTTTGCAGTGTTCTTGTCCGAGGCATAGTCTTTGAACTCCAGACCGAAGCATACCATAGCATGTCCGGCTTTATCGCGAGTACCATCTATGACGAATATTGCTGTATCAGCCCCGTAGGTGATATTTTCCGCATACTTCATCATTTCCTTGCCAAAATGATTAGTTTCCCATTCTGTATTATAATCATCTGAATAGACGTCTGAATTTGCCCATACTGTCGTAGCATAAGACTTTACGAAGCTCGGCATTGTGTTGTCTGCGGATATGTCCTTGATCCTGCTGAACGCAGGTGCATAGTCGGATACCGAAAGATATCCCTGAGATGTCAGAGCACTGATAACAGCCAAACCATTGCAGATGCCTTTAAACTGCTTGTTGATATATCCGTTTGCGTATGGTTTATGACTTGTACCAAAGTAGTATTTATTGTTATTGCCCCATGCAGTCGCGTTATTGGATTTTGCCCACTCAAAATTTCTGTAGCGTGTTGATGCCAAAGATGCTGCGTCGCTGATATCATGGTAGGTCAGACCGTTATTGGCAGCATAGTTCTTTACTCTGCCGTTTCCGGTGCTCCAGACAACGAAATCATCATTTGTTACGGGCATACCGTTATCAAGAAGATGCCAGCCTACGGAATAATCTCCGAGGAAGGCGTTGGGATTCTTGCTGACGAAGTATTTCATATTCGGGCACAGGAAGAAGGCGTGGTCACCTACTGAAATGATACTATCCGACATAAGGACATTTCTCAGCGAATCGCAGCTCATAAAGGCTGCCGAGCCAATTGTTGTGACATTATCGGGGATATTCACCGTGGTGAAATTGGTGCAGCCTGCGAAAGACTGTACGCCGATCTCATAGATATTCTCGGGAAGATGTATCTCTTTGACACTGCTGCAACCCCAGAATGCGTGATCCGGTATCCTTGACAGCTCCTCAGAACGCGACAGCTCGATCGTTTCAGCTCCCGAACAATTATAGAATGCAGCGTTTCCGAGAGTCTTTATATCATAGAGATAAATATTATACAGACTTGTGCAGCCCCAGAAGGCATGAGCTCCTATCTCGTCGGTATAACTTGCAAAGCCGAGACCTAAAAGTGACGAACAGCCCTCAAATGCGCAGGGACCTATGTATTCAACAGAACTGTATCCACCGCGGTTGGTGATGTGCAGATCTGTCAGGTTGGTACAACCGTAGAAGGCACCCTGACCGATTGAGGTGATATGCTCACTGCTGCCTCGTATTGAACCGAGATTGGTCTGATTGTAGAATGCGTGGGGGCGTATAGCTGTAACGGTGAACTCCTCGCCGTTGTAGGTGAATGTGTCAGGGATAACCACCTCAACATTGTCTCCAGTGATCTTACTTCCCCATACCTCCATGTGGTGATCGTTCATATCGGGGTAAAAGTAGAGCGTCACCTCATCGGAGACTTTGTATTCGATGCCGATCTGTCCCGACGTTATTTCGTCTGCTGCTGCTGTTATCGGTCTGATGAGTTCTAATGTTCCGAATCCTGCGGGGAGTGCCGATATCATAGTGAGTGCTGCTGCAGATACTGCTATAAATTTTCGTAAACAGTGTTTCATAGTATTCCTCCTCATTTTTTACATTTAGGGTAAATCATTTCATAGTATTTTCTTCATAAAACATACACAAATTAAGCTCGACAGTATCCCGCCTTTGAGGCGGTGCGCGCACAGATTACTGTAGAAATAGTGAACTTGTGTTTTATATATTAATGATAACACGTTTTTTCAGAATCTGTCAATGCAACTTACCCCCCTAAAAAACGCAACTTACCACTCAAAAAATACAACTTACCTTACATTGATCTGCAATATATAAGTTGCCATCATAGTAAATGTAAAACGTCTCCCGTGTGGGAGACGTTCGTATTTGTTATAAGGTCAGACAATCGCCCGACCATTTTGCCTGTATAATTACTTTTTAGTCACTTTTATTGACTTTTGATCATCTTAGAATTATAATAAACTCATAGGATAAAGGCATCAGCGGTAACCTGCTTGAAGAAACCAAATAATGACCATTATCTTACCTAAAAAAATTGAATGGATGAAATAATAATAGGGATTTAATGAAAGGAAACACATGGAGAAGAAAGAAAAAATCAAAAAATACAAATACCTCTTTATCGGAGGTATAATGGGAATAGCTCAGCAGTTTGCAGGCAGGCTTGATTATATGCTGTACAAAGGTCATGATATATTCAGCTTTTCAGCGATAATGGGTGGGCTTTCAATATATGCGGCGATAATACTATTTACCATAAAGAGAGATGTACCACCGAAAAAGCAATTCCGCGATCTGTTCCTGTTCTTTCTCGGACTGGACTTCTTCTACTATCTGTACATATTCATACTGGATATCATTGAATACATTACCGTGCCAGATACTCTTCCCGACGAGCTGAAGCTGGAGGCAATATTCTTTCAGAGAACAAAGGGCGAGGTAATCGACTTTATAAAATGGACGGTCATTGGAACATCAGCCGCAGTATGGGGATATTTCGCCACAAGGTTCAGAAACGATGGAAAGAAAAAACGTTATTCGGTCATGATGCTACCGTTGTTTGCTGTCATCACATTGGAGCTGATATCAAGCTGCATTACGAATGTAACATACGTTATACAGGAATACAAAGTATCCCATGGCACACTTCTGCCCGAAGAAAGAAACCAGATGGGCGACTGGTCTTCATTGACAGTAACCCTGTTTATCCTGGGACTGTGTGTCTATAAGTTTTTCATCAAACCCAATAAGCAGCCGAAAACACAGCTAAAAGCTGGAACTTGAAAGGGTATACCATTAAAAAACAAAAAAGAAGATCTTTATTATTGTATCATTAGTGACAACAATTATTTTTTCTCCGTTAGTCTCAGATGTGATAGATGGTAAGCTCAATCCCATTCATCACGACGATGATAAGGAAGAGGCAAAGTATCGACAAACTCCTTCTCCCTAAAGATAGATACTCATATAGAAGTTTTGCCCCTGAGTGTTATAAAGCGCTCAGAGGCATTGTGTTTTTTTACGTTGCTACGATCAATTATTTTATATGTGCTTAAATTTTTGATAAGTACAATACTTTATGACGTTAATATATAAGTGGCTGATATCTACTGTACTATTTTACTTCTCTCTACGTATCCATATACTGAACATGACTTTTTATTGTTAATAACATTAATTCTGAACTGAGTTTTCGGTATAAACTGTAAGGATCGCAGAAGCGTCGATACTGTCTACTGTACCGTCATTGTTGTAATCTGCCATATATTCCATTTTAGCGGCTGTTACAGGAGAAATATCCGCATCAACAGATACCTGAGAATAGTATTTGAGGACTTCGCATGAATCAACTGCTGTTACCTTGCCGTCAAGGTCAACATCGCCGGCTTCCTTATCCTTACAGAGCTTTTCGATATACGGACGGATATCGCTGAGATCTACAAGCCCCTTATCCTCAAGGAGCTGTAAATAGTAAATATCACGCTTGTACTGTGGCAGATTATATGAAGAACCTACTACATATTCAAATATAAATTTATCAATATATGTGCTTGCAATGCCGTCATTGTCGAGATCGAGCTCATTATCCATATAATTCCACTGATCGGCAGGAATAATACTGTTTTCGACTGTTACCTGATTAAAGAGATCACTATAATACAAATCCAGAACATATGTGTCAAATCTATCGATCTTGCCGTCTTTATTTATGTCATAAAGCTCTCTTGTAAGACCGCTTTCAAAATCTTCTCTTGCCTTTTGGTCGATCGCTCTCACAACATCGTTATCATGCATATAAGGATTATCCTTGACAAGTTCATAGCACTTATCAGGTACGTAAATAATATTATAAGAATTAAAGTTAGGATCACCTGCTTTGCTGAAAAAATTACGTAAATACCAATTTACTTTTTCGGCAAAAAGCTGACTTATAGAATAATCAAATATTTCAACGATACCATGATACTGAACAAAATACAGATCACTCATATTAATAACATCAAGATCAGTATTACTCATTATATATCTCGCTATAAGCTCGAATACTGTAGTGGTGTTAAACGGGATATTACCATTTTCTGAATATCTTAAGAATGAGTTAACATAATCGTACATGGGCTCGCATTTTTCCCAGAGGTCCTGTTTATATTCTTCAGGAAACGGAAGATATGTACGAAGTGTATGCACACGATCACTATGGATCGTTAATACGCCGTCAATTACTTCTTCGACAAAATTCAGACGTCCTAAATAGAAGTCCTTTGTTATCGGCTTATCATCATCAGCAGAACATAAATCGTAAATATATATATCATAGAGGTCTTTCATATCAACGATACCGTCTTCATTAACATCGAAGCTGTAGTTGATACGTTCAACATCTGCGGCAAACCTCTTGTAATAAGCATCATTATACTTATCAAATACATGCTCTTCGGAGAATGCAGAATCCTCATAATTACTGAAAAGATAGTCCATGAAGCTGTTTCTGTTTGCTTCTGAACCATATGTATAGCTATCGTCTATATACTCGTTTGAAAGCACTTCTCTTATATCATCAGGAGTATCAGGAGAAAGCGTTCTGTAAACGTGTTTTTTGATATCGGTATTTGGAGGAACAAGGTATTGGGTGTTATTATATAAATCATCGTAATTATCTTGTGAGAATTTTAAAAAGCATATCTCTTTCAGAAGGTCGCTGTCAGTTGTATCAACTGCACCGTCTTTGTTAAAGTCGCCGTATGCTGCACATCTTGCTGCATATCCATCAGGCAGTGACTCTGGCTCATTTACATAAGTAAAGAGTGCGTATGAGTCAAATGTATCAAACTTTCCGTTGCCGTCAAAGTCCATAAGATCAGGATTGTCCTCAATATACAAAACGGCATCTGTCAGTGAATTCAGCGGCAGTGGTGCATACAGGGCTTCTGCGTTTGCAGGCATATTCACTGCTCCTGTCGAAATAGCTGCTGCTGAAAGTGCAGCAAGATACCTTTTAACATTAATTACTTTCATTCTGATTACCTCCTCGCAATCAATTTCACTTATATCTGTTGTGACAGGTGTTTGGGTGTTTTGGGTATCGACTGTGGTAACATAAGTTGCAACATTATTATCAGGCTTATTTGTGGGGACTGTGTAATTCGCAACAGATGTCTGCTGCACTTGGGAAGCGGCTGATGTCAATGTACTGCCTGTTGATACGGTCATTGTATGACTCACTTTTTCAGTAGTGATAACGGAATTATTATCAGATTTCTGTTCTTTGATGATACTGTTTGCAGAAGAGCCATCATCCGAGTTTTCAGTGATGACTGCTGTTGTTGTTACATCAACATCGTTGTACACACCTGTCATTTTTGAACGGTCAGGAGCATATTTTAATGCACCTATACCACCAGCGACTGCAACACAAAAACACATAGCAGAGAGCACTGTCCTTCTAACGATTCGGATCTGCGCTTTTTTTCGAGCGATCTTATCGTCTCTTCTTCTGATAAGATCACGAGTTATCTCATCCCATTCCCGCATACTTTATCCCCTCCTTTTCTAGCTCTTCACGTAGAGCTTTTTTTGCCTGATACAGTAAATTTGTCATCTGCCGGCTGCTTTTATTCATTATAGATGCTGCTTCCGAATTACTAAAGCCTTCGATATACGTGAGACATATCGCCTGACTGTACTGGTTTCGCATTTTCTTCAGCACTCTATGTATCATCAGCTTCTGTTCCTCTTTGATATAGTTTTCTTCAATATCCAGGCATGACCTCAGCTCTGAACATTCGTCAAGCGAGGCATTCCTCTTTTTCTTCATACGCCTGAGATAATCTAAAGCGAGATTTCTTCCAATGGAGTAAATCCATGTTTTGAACGAGCTTTTTCCCGAAAATTTCGGTTTTTTATAAGCCAGTCTGAAAAATGTCTCTTCCATCAGTTCCTCGGCGTCATGTATATTATTTGTAAAACTATCCAAATAGACTGTGAGCCCGTCCTTATATTCACGAACTATGTCTCCCAGCGCTGAATCGTCTCCGGCTAGATAACGGCAGTAGCTACTTGCACCATTATCCATTGAACGGCTCCTTTCCGAAAAGATTTTTGCCTTTCACTTATTAGACGTCACTTGTATAGTAAATGTCTTAGAAAAATGAGAAAATTTTTTTGATTGTGATTATTAACTTTTATTATATCATGCAACTACGACTCTTTCAACTTTTAAGCAGAAAATTATCCCACATTTATTTACATTAATATAATAAAACAGCCGCCAATTTTTGGCGACCATCATGTTATAACGTTGATTTTGTATGCTCCGTAGCTTTCATAGAATACAGTCATTACATTTCATTCAGGGCATGCTTCACACATATCACACCGACTGCGATTGAAGCCAGGGCTAACAAACTCAAAAAAATATACATTTCCGGATTATGCACGGTTTCACTTTTAAGTATCGCTTTACCTGTATCCGGATTGACCATAATTGCCACTTCTTCGCCCTTCTGATAAGATCTTGTTAGACCTGTTTTCACAATTTTTCGCTGCTGAGCGGAATCTGTTTCATAACCGATCGTGATTGTGTAATATGTTTTTTCTCTAAATCTATGAAATGAAGCTGGTTGTATCCTCTGATATGATTCGCACTGCTGTACAGTTCCGGTCACTGGTACTGTATACAGCTTTGCATGTTTTTCAGTTCTGCTACATTCATCAGAACATATCCAGCAGAAAATCCCATATCATGTGCAGAGCCACTGGAATGAGAATATTTCTGCTTTTCAAAAAAGTTATACTGAATATGATACTCAGAATGATGATATAAACAAAACCGAAGTGAAGAAAAGCATCTCCCAGTATGCCTTGCATGATCCATGTCGGGATATGTATTGCCACGAACATCAGCGAATTCAGCAGTATCGCCTTCCACTGATTCTTTTTGTTCTTGCCGACTATAGCATTTAGTAGCCAGCCGCGGAAGACCATTTCTTCTGTGATGCCGACAAACGAAAAATCTATGACCTGTTCTGCACCAAAATCGCTGCTTAGAGATAATGAACCTTTCATACGATACGCACTGACAAGAGGATAGAGCACAAAGAGCAAGAATACGGGCAGATAATGCAGCCATTTCACCTTTGTCGTAAACATCTCTTTGAGCCCGATATAGACATCGTCTTTGTAATGATGTACAAGAAGTGCTGCCGGAAGTATCCATACAAGATTTTTGATAACAACCTCTTTTACGATCTCTGAACTGACTATTCCAGGAAAAAGGTCATTTATGACAGGTTTTCCGAAAAATTCATATAGTGCCCATATTATGTAAAAAACAATGATATAAATGATGAGTGCTTTGTTTTTTGATATATTTTTTTCAGTAGTTCCCATATTGATTTCTTCTCCTTCTGGTTTATGCAACTATTATATAACTTGACGTAACGTCATTGTCAAGCATGTATTTTTAAAATATAATATTTGGGCTTTTTCTACAGATGTACTCATGAGGGGGTTGTCAAAAATGCTGTATGACGTTACATTGATTGACATTCACGGTATTTCTGTTTCAATTATACAGCAAAAGATATTAAGAAGTACTTAAGAGATCTGAGGAACTGCTCAAAGGCAGTAAGACTGTAACTTCAAGTCCGCCGTCAGTTGCTTTTTTACATTTCCGAAATCATCAACATAAAAAATAAGTCGGGCATAAGCCCGACTCATCATTTTATCTATTTACTTTTTGACAAATGCTTCCAATGACAATATGTCATCATTTGCCGTTGAAGCATACGCATAGTACGCAAGTACAATTGATGCATCAAGAGATTCAAGAGCAGAACACCACGCAAATGTTTTACACATACTGATGACGTTTGATGTATTAAAGTTGGAAATATCAAGTTTTTTCAGTGATGAACAGTCAAAAAACATTGAATCCATATAAGTAACCTTGCTACTATCAGCATTTTTCAGATTTATTTCAGTCGCTTTGAATTCACTGAATAATCCATTGCAGTTTACAGGGAGAATTGCTCCCTCCTTTGCAATTATGACCTTTACTTGTTCATTTTCCTTGTATTCCTGCACTTCATTAAGTTTAACATTACCCGATAAATATAGCGTACCGGTTGTCGAATCAAATGAAACTGTTGCCTCAGATTGATTTTCTTCTGCAGAAACATTAAACGTTTTGATAGAATGATTTAATGCTGTAATAGCATTAAATGATAGAGCAGCTGCTATGAAAGATGAAATTATCCTTTTTGAATTCATAATATGAATTCTCCTATTAAATATCTAAAAATTTCTCTATAACGGCCATAATCTCCTCAAGTTGCTTTCCTCCGATCCCCTTGATTTTGCTCAACTCTGACTCAAGAGCCGGAAGATCAATTGTTTTGCCATGTTCTCCGAGCAGCTGATCCCCATACCGGAGAATGAACTTTGTAAGCTCCTCGCAGTTCATTTTCTTGATTTTCGATAAGTATCCCTGTCAATGATCTCTTTCTGTCCCATATAGAGCTCCTTTTTATTCATTATCATTTATTATAGCATATCACCTAAGAAATGTAAATAGAAAAGCTAAACCGCCACAAAGGCTTGCTATCAGCGGTCTCTAAGCGACAGTTTGCAAGCGTTTTAGACATAGCTTGATATGTAAATCCCCATGCCATTGGAAATACAGCCATGTTCCCGTATTTGTTCGGTGCGAGAACTGGGGCAATGTCTGCTGGATACAGATCACCTGACATAATAAGACTCTTACCGAGTTTAAGCGACATCTCTTGAGCCAAAGCCATTTTCCTTATCTTTACGAGCACCTCAACCATTTCTCTTGGCTCAATTCGTAAGGACATACACATGAAAACTGCCTCCCCACGCCAAAACAGAATATATGTTCTCGTTTGATTATATCATATGAAGATAACTTTGTCAAGATAAAATAAGAATCGCCCATGATTGGGCGATTCTATTATATATCATTGATTTTTACCTGATTACTTATTCACGCTACAATATTAAGCGCATTATTCTTAATGCTCTCTATAGTTTGCAGCAGAGCGTTCCTTGTATGAGGATCAAACATCTTGATGAAGCTGTATGGCTTATCAATGCATTATTTCCTGTCAAGCATAAATACCTTCAACGTGATCGGTTCATCTTTCGTTACAGAAATATATGCATAGAAGCAGAGAATGTAAGAAGCGTCAAGTGCATCTATCTTACCGTCCTCGTTTACATCATATGCCTCTTTCTGTTTTACAGTCAATGTGATCGAATTTGAAGTTGAATTCTTCGCATATATCATAAGGATAATGCTTGCATCAACTGCATCGACCTTGCCGTCACCCGAAGCATCACCTAATTCGATATCAGGTCCGTTGTCAGTATTAGTAGTTGTTGTAATTGTAGTTGTGGTAGAAGTTGTCGTAGTAGTTGTTTCTGTAGTTGTAGAAGTAGTTGTTGTAGTCGTTTCTGTTGTCTCAGAGGTTGTGGAAGTTGTAGTAGAAGTTTCTGTGAGTTCAGTAATTGTTTCTGTAGTAGTTGATGTGGTAGTTGTTGATGTGGTTGATGTTGTGGTCTTACTTGTTGTAGTTGTCTTAGAGGTTGTTGATGTAGATGATATTGTAGTCTTGCTTGTTGTAGTAGTCTTGGAAGTTGTTGATGTAGATGATGTTGTAGTCTTGCTTGTTGTAGTAGTCTTGGAAGTTGTTGATGTAGATGATGTTGTAGTCTTGCTTGTTGTAGTTGTCTTGGAAGTTGTTGATGTAGATGATGTTGTAGTCTTACTTGTTGTAGTTGTCTTAGAGGTTGTTGAAGTTGTCGTTGTTGTAGTCTTACTTGTTGTAGTTGTCTTAGAGGTTGTTGATGTAGATGATGTTGTGGTCTTGCTTGTTGTAGTTTTCTTAGAGGTTGTTGATGTAGATGATGTTGTGGTCTTGCTTGTTGTAGTTTTCTTAGAGGTTGTTGATGTAGATGATGTTGTAGTCTTACTTGTAGTAGTTTTTGATGTTGTTGATGTAGATGATGTTGTAGTCTTACTTTTTGTAGTTGTCTTAGAGGTTGTTGATGTAGATGATGTTGTGGTCTTATTTGTAGTAGTTGTTTTAGATGTTGTTGAAGTTGATGATGTTGTGGTAGTCGTTGTTACGGTCGTACCGGAAGTTGTAGTAGTTGTAAAATAGTCCTCACCAAGGAATCTTACCTTACCGTCAATCGCTTCATTATTTACTCCGATAGTAACATTTTTCTCCCAGTCTGCCTTTGTGCTTGGATAGTAAACATTCTCTATACCGCTGCATCCGTTAAATGCATTATCGGATATCTCGGTCAATGTTTTTGGAAGGTATACATCTTCGATATTTGACAATCTGAACAATGCATAGTTAGAAAGTCTGCTGCCATCAATGATAGTGAGCTTTCTAAGTACTACAGGGATATATCTTCCATTGCCGTAAGAATCGTAAACGTGGTAATACTCCTCGCCCTCACCACTAAGGAAGTAAGATGATATCTGACTTACTGTCTCAGGATCATCTGCACCTGTTTTGCTGTATCCTGCAAAAGGAAGTGTGAGTTCAGCAAGACTTGCACAGCCGTTGAAAATAAATGTGCCTATACCGTCTGCACCGCCGTATACCTCCGCTTTTTTGATCTTTGAACAACCACTGAATGCGTATTCACCGATAGTTTTCACAGATTTAGGAATATTGATACTTGTAATGCCTATACAGTTTGAGAACGCTTTTGAACCTATAGATGTCAGCGTTGCCGGGAACTTGATGTCACCGAATTCGGCGTTTGTACAGTTCAAGAATGCACCATTGCCAATGCTTGTAATACCCTCGGGTATAAATCCGTTTTTCATCTCTGTACAGCCGTCAAATGCCTGTACTCCGATCTCGGTTATGGTTTTGGGTATATTGATATTTTCTACTCCGCCGAGTCCATAAAATGCGTAATCGGAAATTCTTTCACCATCAAGGATATTGATAGTTTTAAGTGCTACAGGGATATATCTTCCATTGCCGTAAGAATCGTAAATATGGTAATACGCCTCGCCCTCACCGCTAAGGAAGTAAGATGATATCTGGCTAACTTTATCAGGATCATCTGCAACTTCTTTACTAAATCCTGCAAAAGGAAGTGTGAGTTCAGAAAGACTTGCACAGCCGCTGAAAATAAATGCACCTATACTGCTTTCAACGCCGTATATCTTAGCCGTTTTTATCTTGGAACAACCACTGAATGCATATTCACCGATAGTTTTTACCGTATCAGGAACGATAATGCTTGTAATGCCTACACAGTTTGAGAATGCACTCGAACCTATAGATGTCAGAGTTGTCGGGAATTCGATGTCACCAAATTTAGCGTTTGTACAGTTCACGAATGCGCTATTGCCAATGCTTGTAATCTTCTCGGGTATAAATCCGTTTTTCATCTCTGTACAGCCATCAAAAGCGTGTACTCCGATCTCGGTTATAGTTTTAGGAATATTGATATTTTCAACTCCGCCGAGTCTGAAGAATGCAAAGTCGGAGATTCTTTTACCCTCAAGGATATTGATAGTTTTAAGTGCTACAGGGATATATCTTCCATTGCCGTAAGAATCGTAAATGTGGTAATACGCCTCGCCCTCACCGCTAAGGAAGTAAGATGATATCTGACTTACTGTCTCAGGATCATCTGCACCCTTTTTACTAAATCCTGCAAAAGGAAGTGTGAGTTCAGCAAGACTTGCACAGCCGCTGAAAATATACGCACCTATACCGTCTGCACCGCCGTATATCTTAGCCGTTTTTATCTTGGAACAACCACTGAATGCATATTCACCGATAGTTTTTACTGATTTAGGAACGATAATATTTGTAATAAGTACACAGTTTGAGAATGCACTTGAACCTATATATGTCAGTGTTGTCGGGAATTCGATGTCACCAAATTTAGCTTTACCGCAGTTCACGAATGCGTTATTACCAATGCTTGTAATACCCTCGGGTATAAATCCGTTTTTCATCTCTGTACAGCCGTCAAAAGCGTGTACTCCGATCTCGGTTATAGTTTTGGGGATATTGATATTTTCAACTCCGCCGAGTCTGAAAAATGCATAGTTGGAAATTCTTTCACCCTCAAGGATATTGATAGTTTTTAGTGCTACAGGGATATATCTTCCATTGCCGTAAGAATCGTAAATGTGGTAATACGCCTCGCCATCACCGCTAAGGAAGTAAGATGATATCTGACTTACTGTCTCAGGATCATCTGCACCCTTTTTACTAAATCCTGCAAAAGGAAGTGTAAGCTCGGCAAGACTTGCACAGCCGCTGAAAATATATGCACCTATACCGTCTGCACCGCCGTATATCTTAGCCGTTTCTATCTTGGAACAACCACTGAATGCGTATTCACCGATAGTTTTTACTGATTTAGGAACGATAATATTTGTAATAAGTACACAGTTTGAGAATGCACTTGAACCTATAGATGTAAGTGTTGTCGGGAAACTTATATCGCCTAAATCAACGTTTACGCAGTTTGCGAATGCGCTATTGCCGATAGTGGTCAGCTTACTCTTGATTTCATCATTATTCTGGTTTTTGATCGGATTGTTTGTGATAGATGTACAATCCTCAAATGAACGTGAGCCTATACCTGTTACAGTATCAGGTAAGATAACAGTTTCTACTCCGCTGAGTCTAAAGAATGCAAAGTCGGAGATCCTTTTACCACTGAGGATAGTTATCTTTTTAAGTGCTACAGGAATATATCTTCCATTGCCGTAAGAATCATAAATATGGTAATACTCCTCGCCTTCGCCGCTAAGGAAGTAAGATGATATCTGGCTTACAGTTCCGGGATCATCTGCACCTTCTTTACTAAATCCGGCAAAAGGAAGTGTGAGTTCGGCAAGTTTCGGACAACCGCTGAACATAAATGCTCCTATACCGTCTGCACCGCCTTTGATAACAGCAGATTTAAGCTTTGTACAGTCTCTGAATACATATTCACCTAACTTGGTCACATTTTCAGGAACTTCTATCTTTTCAATACCTGTACAGCCCGAAAATGCGTAAGAACCAATAGAAAGAACAGTTTCAGGAATTGTGATCTTGGTGAATAAATTACAGTTGCAGAATGCAGCATCGCCTATCTCTGTGAGAGACTTAGGCATTTCCAGCTCTCCCTTAGGCAGTTTCACTTCTACTAACTTCTGCTTCTCATAATCAAATACTATGTAGCTTATATTAGCAAGTGAAGTACAGCCTCTGAAAGCACCGTTTCCGATACGCTTGATAGAATTCAGCATATTGATAGATTTCATATTGCTGCATTTATTGAATACATTATTGCCTATGCTTGTTATCAATTTGCCGTCTTTTTCAGTTCCTGCATTTTCCATGACCACATTAACTATTTTAGAAGGATCTTTGAATGGTGAGTCGCTGAAATCATACATATCACCATTACCGAAAATATAAAGATATCCTGTCGGATAGAGCATATACATTATGTAGTCGCCCAGTGCGCCTGATTCTACGCAGATCTGATCGGCAGAAGGAGCTTTTGCTGTTGTAACAACGCGCTTTACACGATTTGCTGTAACTGTTGTAGTAACTATCTCCGGTCCGTCAGTATCGGTATCATCGCCTGATATCGGAGATATATCATTATCCTCATCAACATCAAAACTGTAATTCAATGTCTTTGATTTATCATTGATATGGAATGAAGTACTCTTGACCTTTTTACCATTGATAATAACATCAACTTTATGAGCACCGCTTCTGCAATAAACAACTATACCGCTGCCGCCCACAACACCTGTTGATACATCGCCGTCAATAACGATCTCTGCATTAGGTGTATATGTTGAACCGTCTGGTTTAACAGCGATTAAGTTGAAAGTAGTCTTATACGCAATATTCGGACAAGTACCAAATCCGAATTTTGGTCCATGACCGGCTAAAGCGATCCATGCAGGCGGAAGCCCTGCCGCAGTAGCCACAAGTCCGAGATTATCAAGGCTGAGATACCAGTCAAAAAGCTTTGTGCTGAATGATGCAATCTCACGTTCGACATCAATAAACTTTAAGCACTTGAACTCAACGCCTGCCGATACGACAAAGCTCACATCACCTGACAAACACGTATCACAAGCGTGTTTCGTTTCACCTGACGTATCTGCGCATACAAAAGCGGTGTTTGAGAATGACGTGGATTCACCGTCATATGCATAAGACATTTCCAGTGAGCCTGTTATATCAAAGCCGACCTTTGCATATAAAGTAAATTCAAGCAGAGTGATAAATCCGAGGTCAACTGCATCAAGAGAAGCAGAAAGCTTCAGACCAACAAATGCTTCACCTTCAAGCTTTACAGAAACTCCATTTGAATTCTCCTCAGTGTCTTCAATGGTTTCCATGCCGTCATCTGAATCGTACTGGAAGCCGTAAGTTGAAGAACCTGAGAACGATACACTAAGTGAACCCTCGAGTTCGAGAACGAAATCAACAGAGATCTTTACTGTTGCACCGGGGATACCTGTAGGTATAACTACGCTTCCGAGTCGTGGTTCACAGTCTTTTTCACTTAGGTTCTTTATAACATCATTGTCCTCGTTACTTGCACTGAGCGAGATAGAGAATGAGTATTCATACCCTAATTCATAATAAGCATATGCATATCCCCACTCTTTATAAAACTCAAATGACTGAGAAAAAGAAATGCTTACTTCTGCACCGAGACTGATGCCTGAATCTCCAAGGTCAACACTGCCACCTACAGAAAGCGATTCTGAGTATGAACCTGAATATGATAGGAGATACTGCGCCATATCAAATGTCATGACACCTGTATCTTCAAAGTCTGTATCGGTACGAACGATACCTTCGTCAGTTGTTTCCATATCAAGAACAGCATCTCTCGGATCGGAATGAGACTCAAACTTGACAAATGCAAGCATATCGTCTATATTATCATTACCTGATACAGTTACTGTATCTCCGTCAACCTTAACGTCATCGACAGCAATAGAAACTATTGCATCGGGACTTGGCTGAATATAGAAGAATTCGCCGTTCTTGAGGTTCTTGACCGTATCGTCTGCATTGCTGAAAACGAAAACGTTATTGTCAAAGTCAGAAGAAACAAGCTCATTCTTTCCTTCATTACTTTCAGCAATAATTGTATCATCACTGAGAACAACGAAGTTGTTTGTCTCATCGTCATCGAAGTTTACAACTCTGTCCTGTGCGAAATCCTTAGTAGTTTTGGAAAGGATATCAGCCATTTCCCTGGTGTACTTCTTTACTACGAAAGAATCACCTACAGGACGGTTAAAAAGATCGAAGAGCTGAACTTTGATAATAAAGTACTCTCCGAGTTTTGAAGTGTCAACTGAAGCTTCGCTGTGTTTTAAGCGTCCTGCTTTGACATTTCCCTCAACAGAAGTGAACAGCTGTCCGTTCTCATCATCAACGAAGGTTATCACGAATTTGCTGTCCTTAGCCTGCGTGGAAGTAAGACAAATACTACCGTTATCAGGATCAAAATCCAGACCTGTTATCAGGTATTCGCCTTCGCCAACATCTGAATTGGCGAGTTTTTTCACAGTCTGATCTTCTTCCGCCGCATGAGTGATAAAGTTACCCAATGAGTTAGACGATTCAAAGCTCAGATTGCTTGCACGATCGATAGCTGACTCTTTTTTTGCGTCGTTATCCGAAACCGTACTTAATGTGTTGCCGTTTGACAGGACCGCTGTGGAACAGATGACAGCACTCAACGCTCCTGCTACGAGTCGTTTGAACATTTTTCTACATTCCTCCCTATTACTTATTCGGTGTAATACACCAAATTTAAATTATAAAAATAAAAGCTAATATTGTCAATGCTTTTATTGTCAACATTTTCAATACTGCTCATTTTTATACTATAAAAACTATGATATATGCTATTATTCCTTAAAAAATGAAGCATTTTTTTAGGTCAGCCCCAAATGAGACTGACCTTCAACTTTCATTTCAAGCCATTACTGTATCTATTCACAAACACGAAACGGTAAATGCCATAACTAATGCTGTTATTTTTTGATTATCAAGATGCAGCACCAATATAAAATTTTTATAATAATACCATATTTTATATAATTTGTCAATAGAAAAAGAGCTTCATAAGCCTTCCTCAGAACCTGTATATTCGTCTATATACCGCAATTTATAATATGTAAGAATTTACACTTCAAAAAAATAAAACGTTATTTTTTATTACGTGAAATATTTCCCGAAATATTTCGACTATATTGTCAAGAGGGACCTCACCTCCCGAAAGGAGGAATACATCATGAATGATAAAAACATCATCGAATTGTTCCGAAACAGAGATGAACAGGCAATAACAGAACTAAAGCTTAAATACGGCAGGCTCTGCTTCCATATTGCAGCAAATATCCTTTCTCAGCACGAAGATATCGAGGAATGTCTGAATTCCGTGTACTACGACATTTGGAACAGGATTCCGCCTGACGAGCCGAATGATCTCAAAACATATCTGTGCCGAATTGTAAAAAACAAAGCTATCGACAAGCTGAAATACAACTCCGCATCAAAGCGAAATTCAAAATTAAGCGTATCGATCGATGAGCTGGCAGAGTGTATCCCCGATAGGAGGCAGCAAGATATCCCGACACAGAAGCTTTCAGAGATAATATCCCGTTTTCTGCGAATACAGGACGAAAAACACAGGATAATATTTGTGAGACGTTACTGGTACGGCGATGACATTTCAAAGATAGCAGAGTATTTCCAGATGAATGAAAAAACTGTTGCCACAAATCTTTTTCGGACAAGAAAGAAACTAAAAGAATTTTTGAAGAAAGAAGGTTTCGAGTATGAATAAAAATGATTTATTTGAAGCCATTGACCTCATTGACGACGACCTTGTCAGAGAAGCTCAGATAAGCTCCGAAACTTACTCAAAGGACATAATTGATGAACCAAAGCCTGATATAACTGTTTCGGGAGTTGAAGTCCGCAGCGGTATCAGGTGGCAGCGTATCACTGCTATCGCGTCAGCATTTATCCTTATCTCAGGCTTCGGCATATTAGGTGCTTATCTGCACACTAACCGTCCCACAAGGCATATCCAGCCTACCGAGGTCGTAATTCCTGCGGCTACGGAAAGCACATCTGAAACTGAGGACAAGCAGACAGAGAGCACAGAGGCTGCGACCATAAAGACAACAAGCTCCCATATGAAGGAAAGTACAAATATAGTTACAACAAGCAAAAACGACTCTGAAACTTCAACCGCTGCTCCTACACCGACAGAAAGCAGTGAGCCGATACCTGCGAAGAATACGGAGTCCGATGAAAAAAATCCTGTTGTAACAGTAACTCAGCCTGTTATAATCCCGACTACTACAGCTAAAAAAACTATAGTTACGAGCAAGCTTACTAAAACCACTCAAAAGTCCATAACAACTACTACCGCAAAACCAACCGAACCAAAGGTAACTGAGCCCGCCCCAACGACAGACGATAACTGGGTGATACATCTTCCATGCACCAAAGCCTCAAATGTCACATGGCGTTCTTATCAGTGTCCCGAGATGTTCGAGATACTCAGAAGCATAGAATACAGACAGATCACTGCGGCTGAATTTGCGGTAACCGACTATGAAATGCCTAATACGTACCTCATAGATGCAGATGATAACAACAGAGTATACGCACTTAACTTCGATCACAAATGGGTCATGAGGTACGGAACAGATGGAACTGACTGTGGTGATGCCCCCATGCCCGACAGACTTTACGAGCTTTTCTGCGGTTCATAAATATCAAAAGGTCCTCGATAATTCATCGAGGACCTTATTTTACTTTTCACAGGAATGAATTGCCTTTGCAGGACAGGCTTCCATACAAGCACCGCAGTTGGTACACTTATCATAGTCGATAGAAGCGTGGAAGTTATTTACAGTTATAGCCCCGTTAGGACATTTCTTCTCGCATATCTTACAGCCGATACAGCCGTTTTTGCAGGCAAGCTTTGTAGCCTTGCCGTTATCGCCGGAGGAACAAAGAACATCAATATGCTTTCCAAGTGGCTTTATACTGATAAGACTGTTTGGACAGGCAGCTGCGCACTGACCGCAGGCACCGCATAAGGAAGGTATTACCTTTGCTACACCGTTAACAACCTTTATAGCGTCATGCTCGCAGGCATTCACACAGTCTCCAAGACCGATACAGCCGAATTTACAAGTACCGTTTCCACCGTAGAAACGCTTCACAGCCTTACAGGACTGAACACCGTCAAATGAAAAAGCAGTCTGAGTAGCATTGCAGTCACCGTTACAGTGAACGACCGCTGTCATAGGAACTACCTCAGCGGCAGCAGTACCAAGAATAGCGGCTATCTTCCCTGCTGCATCTGCACCGCCCGGACGGCAGAGATTTGTAGCTGCGCCTTTCTGGACAATGGCATTTGCGTAGTCGGAACAGCCTGCAAATCCACAGGCACCGCAGTTAGCCTGAGGAAGTGCCTCGCTTATTTTTTCGATACGTTCATCAACTTCAACATGGAATACCTTTGCTGCAACTGTCAGCAGAACACCTGCCAGAACTCCGCAGCCACCGAGGATAAGTGCAGGTATAAGATAAGTAGTCATACGCGCACCTCCTTAGCTGAACAGTCCCGAGAAGCCCATAAAGCTTACGGAAACTATTGAAGCAGCAATAAGTGTAGCAGGAACTCCCTTGAAAGTTTCAGGGATATCTGCGTATTCAAGCTTTTTGCGCACACCTGAGAATATCACAAGTGCAAGCATAAAGCCCAAACCTGCGCCAAGAGCGTTTATTATAGACTGTCCGAAGGTGTAGCTGTTGTCAATATTAAGAACTGTAACACCGAGCACAGCGCAGTTTGTAGTTATAAGCGGCAGATAAACGCCAAGCGAGCTGTAAAGAGACGGAACGCACTTTTTGAGGAAGTTCTCAACAAGCTGAACGAACAGAGCTATAACGAGGATAAATACAACGGTATCGAAATACTCAAGTCCGTTTGGAACGAGTATTCCGTGATGTATAGGATATGTAACAAGTGTAGCACATATCATTACGAAAGTAACTGCAATTCCCATACCTGCCGCACTGTCAAGCTTCTTTGAAACTCCGAGGAACGGACATATACCCATGAACTTTGAGAGTACAAAGTTATCAGTGAGCATTGCGGAAAGAAGTATCACAAGCATAGTTTTCATTTGCAGTCACCTGCCTTTCCACATTTATCCGCATTTGGACAGCCGCTGCAGCCAAGCTCCTGAGGAGGCTTTTTATTGCTCAGCTTATTCACAAGAGCTATTATCACACCAAGAGTGAAGAAACCGCCCGCAGGCATAATAAACAGCAGCATAGGATTATCGCTGAGTACAGGGATAGTAAATCCCATCCACTTGCCCGAGCCGATTATCTCACGAACAGAGCCCATAAGGAACAGTGCAAGAGTAAAACCAATACCCATACCAATAGCATCGCAGGCAGAAGCCACAACACCATTTTTGCTTGCGAACATTTCAGCTCTGCCGAAGATGATACAGTTAACAGTGATAAGAGTAAGGTAAATACCGAGACTGTCATAAAGACTTGGTACAAATCCTTCAAGCAGGAAGCCGATAAGTGTAACGAAGCTTGCTATTACTACGATAAACGCAGGGATACGAACCTTATCGGGAATTACCTTTCTGAGTGCGGATATTACAATATTTGAACCAAGAAGAACGAATGTAGTAGCCAGTCCCATACCGATACCGTTCATAGCCTGAGTGGTAACAGCAAGAGTAGGACACATACCCAAAAGCATTACAAGTGTAGGATTTTCCTTGATTATGCCCTTGGTTATCTCCTTAGTGAGAGAATTTTTATTATCAGCCACCTATTATCGCCTCCTTATTTTCGTTATATACCTTCAAAGCAGTATCAACTGCGTGTTTCATGCCTTTTGAAGAGAAAGTAGCACCGCTTATAGCGTCAAAAGAGTCAGAAGGCTGTGTAAGTCCGTAGAACTGCTTTCTGAAATCAGCCTCATCTCTGACCTTAGAGCCAAGACCGGGAGTCTCTCCAAGAGATACGAACTCGATACCAGAAACTGCACCGTTTTCGTCTATACCAACGAGGATGTTTATACCGCCCTTTGAGTAACCGTCGGCGCATACCTGTATAACGGTCTTTTTATCAGGAGTAACTGCTATAGTCTGTATCTCCTCATATCCGCATTTCAGCTGAACTGTCTTGCTGTCGGTCTTGCCGAAAAGAGCCTCAACACTGCTGTTGAATTTCGCAGTTTTCTGTTCTGCGATACGATCCTTTGTAAGCTCATAGGCAAATACAAGAAGAAGTGAAGCTATAACACAGATGACTGTAAGTACAAGAGTAGGCTTTACCTTATCCTTCATTCTTTTCAGCCTCCTTTGCACCGAGCACTTTAGTTCTTGTAAGCTGCTCTATGTAAGGTGTAAGAACATTCATAAGGAGTATGGAGAATGAAACTCCCTCAGGATACGAACCGAAACGGCGTATAACGAAAGTGATTATACCGCAGCCGAGTCCGAAAACGATCTTGCCCTTTGTAGTTATAGGTGTTGTAGCGTAATCGGTAGCCATAAAGAAAGCACCGAGAAATACGCCGCCTGCCAGTATCTGATATACAGGATCATCGCCTGCAATAAAACTGAGGACGAAAAGGCTTCCTATGAATGACACAGGTGCAGCTAAAGAGATTATCTTTCTTGCTGCAAGGTAAAGTCCGCCAATGAGAAGTCCCAGAGCACATACCTCACCGAGACAGCCGCCTGTCTTTCCGAGGAAAAGATCAAGATATGACGGCAGGTCTCCGCCCTTTTTGGCAAGTACCAGCGGAGTTGCCGAAGATACAGCATCATAGTCATACTCCAGTGGCTTTATCCAGTTGGTCATTGCCGCAGGGAAAGATACCATGAGCACGATACGTGCAGTAATGGCTGGATTAGCGAAATTCTGTCCAAGTCCGCCGAAAAGCTGTTTTACGATTACAATAGCCACAAAAGAACCGATAACAGCCATCCAGTAAGGCAGCGTCACAGGCAGATTCATTGCAAGTATAAGTCCCGTAACAACAGCAGACATATCACCAACAGTGTTATCACGCTTCATCATAGCACGGCATACATATTCAAAGAATATACAGCTTCCGATACAGACTGCCGTAAGCGGGATAACTCGCAGACCGAAGAAATATATCGCAGCTCCCCATGCAGGAAGAAGAGCGATAATGACATTCAGCATGATATTTGAAGTTTTTACGTAATTTTCGTCGTGCGGTGACGGCGAAACAATAAGCTTGTTCATTTTTCTCCGACTCCTTACTTTCTTGGGATAAGTGCTTTAGCAAGCTGATTTGTCTCTGCAAGCTTTCTGTTTGCAGGACAGACGTATGTACAGCTTCCGCAGTTCATGCAAAGCATAACTTTAAGCTGCTTCAACTCATCAATATTGCGTATCTTATAAGCTCTGTCTATATCCGCAGGCATAAGTCCTAGAGGACATACTCTCACACAGCGTCCGCATCGGATACAGTTTGATGTTTTACGCTCATCATAGTGATTAAAAGCAAGAAGTGCATTTGAAGTCTTTACAACAGGCATATCGATATCCGGAACACTCATTCCCATCATAGGGCCGCCTGCGATAAGCTTTTTAATAGAGTCAATATCTGTCTTGCAGAATTCAAGGAGTTCTCTGAATGAAGTACCAATTATGGCACTTACATTCTTAGGCTCACCTACTGCATTTCCGTCAATTGTTAATCGACGCGTAACAAGCGGCATGCCAGTCTGCATATACCTGTACAGAAAAGCAACTGTGGAAACGTTCATAACGATAACGCCTGCATCAGCAGGAAGAGTACCCTCGTTTACTATCCTTCCAGTCGAATTATATATAATGACCTTTTCTGCACCCTGTGGATAAGCTGACGGAAGTGTGATTATATCAATAGTATCATCATTCTCAGCCATTTCTGTGAAGTTTTTGATAGCTTCGGGCTTGTTGGACTCTATAGCAAGCTTTGCACACTTGATGCCCAGTTGAGATTTGACCATATTTATACCGTTGATGATATCCTGCGGATTTTCCATCATTTCACGGTAATCGGCAGTGATATAAGGCTCACATTCAGCCGCATTAATAATAAGTGTATCAATATCAGCCTTTGGATTAAGCTTTATATGAGTCGGGAAACCTGCACCGCCAAGTCCACACGCGCCGCTCTCGCGGACTGCCTTGACGAAGCTCTCCTTGTCTGTGACAACAGGCGGCTTGACTTCATCAGAAATAGTCTGCTGTCCGTCTGTCTCTATTTCCACCATTTTACAAACTGCACCCATAGCATTGCGATAATCAGTCAAAGCAACGACCCTTCCCGAAACACCCGAATGAACAGGCGCACTGAAAGGAACATCTGAGTCGCCTATCTTCTGACCGACTTTGACCTCATCACCGACCTTGACAAGAGGCTGACAAGGTGCTCCCATAGTCATGGACATAGGTATCCTGACCTTCTGAGGAAGAGGAAAAACTACAGTAGAGCTGTTTTCCGTATTTTTACGGTGTTTCAGCTTGATACCGTTCAATTTCTTCATATATTACTCCTTATGCTAAAGCAGAAAAACTGCCGAATAGATTTATGAAAAATATAGTTTGTCAGTTACAGGGCCAAAAGCCCACACAATAATAATTATATATCATATCGAAAAATTATTCAAGATGTTTTTACAAAAAAATAATAAATTGACAATAAAATCTGTTCTTATCAAATAAAAAGAGGCATCCGAAGATGCCTCAAAAAGACTTATTTATTTTTTCTGCGAGAGATAACAGCCACAGCAGACGCTGCTCCAAGAACTGCTAAAACAGAATATATCGGTGTAACGCCTGTTTTAGGCGAATCAGTTTTACTCTTAGTCGTTGTAGCAGTTTTCTTTGTAGTAGTAGCCGTAGTTGTCGTATTTGTCGCAGTTGTGGTCGTTGTCGTGGTATTTGTCAGCTCTTCACCGTCTTGTGTCGTTGCCTGAGTAGTGGTTGTCGTTGTACTTGTAGTCGTACTTGTAGTTGTTGTTGAAGTTGTCGTGGTTGTGGTTGTAGTAGTCGTTGTGGTGGTCGTTGTCGTCGTGGTAGTAGTTGTGGTGGTTGTCGTTGTACTTGTAGTTGTTGTTGAAGTTGTCGTGGTAGTTGTTGTAGTAGTTGTTGTTGTGGTGGTAGTAGTAGTAGTAGTAGTGGTGGTTGTAGTTGTAGTCGTTGTGGTCGTTGTGGTCGTTGTTGTAGTTGTCGTGGTGGTTGTGGTAGTTGAGGTTGTTGAAGTAGAAGTTGTACTCGTTGTAGTTGAAGTAGATGTAGTAGTGGTGCTTGTAGTAGTCGTGGTGGTTGTAGTTGTAGTTGTCGTAGTAGTGGTGGTAGTTGTTGTTGATGTAGATGTTGTAGTCGTTACCTCAGTGCTATTCAGCATCTTAGGATTGAACGATGAATAACCGAACTGTATACCACCGTCAAAGGATTTAGCAAATGTAGCACCTGCTACGTGACCGCCCTCATCGCCACTTCCGTCAGCGTTCGGAGCAAGTGTCGAACCTTGTATCGAACCGAGGTATTTGAATTTTGTCGCATCTTTAAGGTTGTACAGAACAGGCATATTTTCGCCCTTATCCTGCAGCAGATTTCCCTTGTCATCGTAAAGCTTCATATTAGTAAGCGGAAGCTTTACATCTTCACCCGGAACATTGATGACCAGATACGAGCCCTCGGGAATATATACATCTATCTGTAAATATCCGTCATTGAACGTTTTGGCTTGATCCGCATTTAGTGTTACTACATTAAGGTTTTTGTCACTGCCCGTTATAGTCCAGCCCTTATCGTAGTACTTGTCAACGCCAAGATTTGCATTTGATTCAAGACCGCTCAGGTAGCTGCTCCTCTGATTGAGCAAAGCAAATTCCTTATCGAAATCAATGAGCTGCCCAACATAAACTTCACATTGACCTGCATTCTCATGGTCAATTATCTCCTGACTTACGGATTTTTCGCTGCCAACAACGAAACGTTTGCCGCCTGGCTGGAAATTTTTCAGTGTATCTCCGCCAACAACTATCTGTGCAGCCTTACTTGACGGATCAAGCTTGGCACCGACAGAGTACGAAACAGGATCGCCAATATTTGCATTGCCGCCCGCAGCAAGTCTGCCTTCACAGTCAGAACCGTGAGCTGCAAAATCATCGTGGAGAAATACCGAGAACTGTGAAGCAGCACCAAGGAAATACTCGTCAGAATCGCTCACGCCAAGCAGTTCCGCTTTATTTTGCTCTGTTACAGCCTGTGAACCTTGTTCAACAGGCACTTCTTTATTACGGAAGGCTAACGGTACTGCTCCCATAATACAAAAGGAAGTCAAAACGCTTAAAAAGCGTTTAATTTTAATCTTATTCATAAATGATCCCCCAAATATAATATATTTTATACTATTCTATCATAAAAATCATATATAATCAATAAACATTATACACAAATTTCAAACATTATATATAAGCATTATTCACATTTTAAGAATAAAATGAAAAAACGTTTCTTCATGTGCTGAATAAAACGTAATAAATAAAAAAGCACCCGCTATTGCAGATGCTCTTTTGGAGGCGCCACCCAGATTTGAACTGGGGATCAGGGTGTTGCAGACCCACGCCTTACCACTTGGCTATAGCGCCGCTATTGGAGCGGATTACGAGGCTCGAACTCGCTACCTCCACCTTGGCAAGGTGGCGCTCTACCAGATGAGCTAAATCCGCGTAATGGCGACCCCGAACAGATTCGAACTGTCGACCTCCTGCGTGACAGGCAGGCGTTCTAACCAACTGAACTACGAGGCCAAAGAATGGTGGGGACTACAGGGCTCGAACCTGTGACCCTCTGCTTGTAAGGCAGATGCTCTCCCAGCTGAGCTAAACCCCCACACTATCTTCTGTTCATCGGCTATTCATTTCCGACGACTTTAATATTATACCACGACATTGTAAAGTTGTCAAGCCTTTTTTTTATTTTTTTCAAAAAATTTTCTCCCCATTTTTTAACACCTGTATTTCAAGCCAAATATACGGCATAAAACTTTATATAATATAAAACCATGCCTCATCAGGATCAAGATCCGAGCTATGAACAAGATTGGAAGAATCAAAATTAAAGCGTAGTTCCTGATTTTTTATACTCACCTTAGCTCCAGCTGGAACAGAACGAGTAATAAAAGCATTACCTCCAATAACTGCATCTTTACCAACTACAGTTTCGCCTCCTAGAATAGAAGCTCCCGAATAAATAGTAACATTGTCCTCAATAGTAGGATGACGCTTCTTATTACGGAGAGACTGCCCTCCTCTTGTTGAAAGAGCACCAAGAGTTACCCCTTGATATACTTTTACATAGTCCCCTATCTCTGTTGTTTCACCTATAACTATACCTGTACCGTGATCTATGAAGAAATACTTCCCTATAGTTGCACCGGGATGTATATCAATACCAGTTTTGCTATGAGCATGTTCTGTCATAACACGGGGAATTAACGGAACTCCAAGTAAAAAAAGCTCATGTGCTAGCCTATTGACAAGTATCGCATACAGTCCAGGATAAGAATAAATTATCTCATCCTTATTATATGCTGCAGGGTCACCATCGTATGCAGCTTGAACATCCGTTTCAATAAGTGCCCTAATTTTAGGAATTTTACCAAGAAATTCAAAAGTTATGCGCTCAGCAGCTTTGTTTACTTCATTTTCGCTAAGGGATACATACTTTTCGTCATAGCGGAGCACAACACTGATTTGTCTTATAAGCTTAAAAATTACATCCTCAAGTATCATTGAGATATTGTTACGTACAGTATATACTCTGTAACTTCGATTACGAAAATATCCTGGAAAAACAATACGTCTAAGAGCCTCGATAATACCTACAACATCTTCGTTATCAGGATGATCAAAAGTCTTAACCTCATCTATGGTTCTGCTATCCTCATAATCCGCAAGTATTTCTTTAGTTAGAGTATTTATATTTTCTTCAAGCTTATGCATTCTCTCCACCTCATTCTATTAGTATTGCTGCATATTCATTATACTGTATTTTTCATATATAGTCAATAGGCTTTATATGTATCTTATCAAAATATGACTCATCGTCTTGACACATCAGATATTTCGCTGTATATTTATATTATAATATGATTAAGGCGAGGATATTATGAACAACAGCATAGATAATTCTATAACAAGTGAGTTTGGCAAATGTATTTGGTCTAAATTCCGCAAGGGTATCGATATGTACCGTTTTATCGAAGACGGCGATAAGATATCTGTCTGTATCTCAGGCGGAAAAGATTCAATGCTCATGGCTAAATGCATACAAAAGTTGCAAAGAAACGCAGAAATAAACTTCTCTGCTGAATATATCGTCATGGATCCGGGATATACAGCTGAAAACAGATTAAAAATCATTAATAATGCCGAAAAGCTCAACATACCAATAAAAATATTCAATACACACATATTCGAATCTGCAGAAAAGGAAAAAAAGCACCCGTGTTTCCTGTGTGCAAGACTCAGACGCGGTTGGCTGTATAAAAATGCACAAGAATTAGGCTGCAATAAAATAGCTCTTGGTCATCACTTCGACGACGTAATAGAAACGATACTTATGGGAATGCTTTACGGTTCACAGATACAGACAATGATGCCTAAGCTCCATAGTGAGAATTATAATGTTCAGCTGATACGCCCACTATATCTCATACGCGAGGACGATATTAACAAGTGGGCAGAATACAACAATCTTTCATTCATTCAATGTGCATGTATGACGACAAAAGGCGAAAATGACTCAAAAAGGGCAGAGATAAAACAGCTTCTGAGACAACTCAGAGCTACAAACCCATCAGTAGATATGAATATATTTAGAAGTGTCGAGAATGTTAATCTTCAGACACTCATATCATACCACCGAGGTGAAAAACGTCACCACTTTCTTGATGATTTTGATGAAGGAATGAGCATTAAAGGCACAAATAAATTCTCTGATAAAGTATGTAAAACTGATATATTTTAAAAAAGGCCTGTGAAAGCACCAAATACGCTCTCACAAGCCTTCAATTTATTTATTAGACATTGTAGATAATCTCGGAATATGCAGGTATTGGCCACTTAGCAGCAGGCATATTAAGCTCAATCTCATCAGCAATGCTTCTCATTATATCCATCTCAGCAAGAACTACATCATGGAAGAACTCAGCCTGCTTCTGAATACCAGAAACAGCATTTGCTTCAACAACACGAGCTTCAAGACGCTCTATTGACTCATAGAATTGATCTGCTAACTCATTGAGCTTCTTAGCAATTTTTTCGTCTGTATTACATGTAAAACCTATCTGATTCTTTGTAGCTATAGCCTCACAAAGTGACTGAACATAGTCCATAGTTGCAGGAAGAAGTTGCTTCCTTGCCATTTCAATCATTGTACGCGCTTCAATACGTACAGTCTTTGAGTATTTTTCAAGATGTATCTCAGTTCTGGCAGCAACCTCGTTCTGATTGTATATCTCAAACTTACGGAAAATACGAACATTTTTTTCGTCCATGTAATGTGGCATACAATCAACAGTTGAAGCATAGTTCGGAAGGCCTCTTCTCTCCGCTTCCTTCACCCACTCATCGGAGTAGCCGTCGCCATTGAAAATGATTCTTCTGTGCTCCTTAATAACTGTCTTTAACAGCTTTCTAACCTCTGCATCGAAGTTTTCCTTTCCCTTAAACGGTTCAAGTATCTCAGTGAACTGACTGAGTTCCTCACACATGATAGTATTCAGAAGAACGTTAGGGCAAGCAATATTATCAGAAGAACCTACCATTCTGAACTCAAAACGGTTTCCAGTAAACGCAAATGGCGAAGTTCTGTTTCTATCAGTTGAATCCTTAGGGAACGATGGTAATGCATCAACGCCTATTTTAAAAGCACGAGCTTTTGTCTTATAAACTGCGTCGTCTTCTATAGCCTGAAGAACTGCTTCGAGTTCTTCTCCCAGGAACATTGAAACAATTGCAGGAGGAGCTTCGTCAGCACCAAGTCTGTGATCGTTTCCAGCAGATGCAGCAGAAAGTCTCATAAGATCAGCATACTCATCTACGCCCTTAATAAGAGCACAAAGAATAGTAAGAAACTGAAGATTATCCATAGGTGTATCACCTGGATCAAGAAGGTTCTGACCATCATTTGTGGACATAGACCAGTTATTGTGTTTACCAGAACCATTAACACCCTCAAAAGGCTTCTCATGCAACAGACAAACGAGGCCGTGCTTAAGAGCTACTTTTTCCATTACCTCCATTGCAAGCTCATTCTGATCAGTTCCAAGGTTCGAGGTAGTGAATATAGGAGCCATTTCATGCTGTGCAGGGGCTACCTCATTATGCTTTGTTTTAGAATATATACCAAGCTTCCAGAGCTCTTCATCAAGTTCTGACATATATGCAGCGACTCTTGGTCGTAGATTCGCAAAGTACTGATCGTCAAGATCCTGCCCCTTTGGCGGCTTGGCACCAAAAAGAGTTCTTCCCGTTAAAATAAGATCCTCTCGCTGATCGTACATTTTTTTATCAATAAGAAAATATTCCTGTTCAGCTCCAACTGTTGAAGTAACTCTAGTAACACGATCGTTACCAAAAAGTTTCAAAAAACGAACAGCTGTCTTGCTAAGTGCCTGCATTGAACGAAGAAGAGGGGTTTTTTTATCAAGAACCTCTCCTGTATATGAAACAAAAACCGTAGGGATATAAAGGCTGCCCTCTTTTACAAAGCAATAGGATGTTGGATCCCATGCTGTATAGCCTCTTGCAGAGCTTGTTCTTCTAAGTCCGCCAGATGGGAATGATGAAGCATCAGGCTCACCTTTTACAAGTGCCTTGCCTGAAAACTCCATTAAAGCCATTCCATTCGGTGCCGGACTTATGAAGCAGTCATGCTTCTCGGCTGTAGAACCTGTCATTGGCTGGAACCAATGAGTATAATGAGTTGCACCTCTTTCAATAGCCCATTCCTTAATTGTATTAGCTACGACATCAGCAGTTTCCATATCTGCCAAAGGCTCATTATTCTGCATGGTTCTCTTGAGAGCTCTGTAGATATTTTTAGGCAGTCTCATCTTCATTACATCTTCATTGAACACATTGCAGGCAAAAATCTCGGGAATATTAACTGACATATATTTTCCTCCTCGGAGCTTATTAGCTCATATAAACAATACTCCATCATAATTCAAAATTATACCACTGAGCAAATGCTTTGTCAATATTTACGCTCTACACCAGAACTTATTTTTCATCTTGGTACAAAATATCAAAGTTATGATAACTAAAAAGGTGTATTCTGACAACATAATGTAAAATTGCTGCCGTTCAAAAGAACGGCAGCAAAGCAGTATTTACATATTATTTTTTCATTAAGCAGACTCAACAACACTTTCAATCTTTTCGTTCCTGAGCTCTTTAGTATTGAACTCTTCAGGAGTAGTAAAAGTAGGTACCATTGAATGAAGTGCATAAACCGCTAGCGCTTCATCGTTTTTCAATGCAGCATCACGAAGGTCGTTAAGACGTTTCGGGAATGAAGCTTCATCAATTTTTATCTGCTTACCAATAAAGATGAGCTTATTAGATGTCTTTTGAAGTCCCTCTTCATTCATTAGAAGCTCTTCCTTTATCTTTTCACCTGGACGAAGTCCTGTAAATATTATTTCAACATCTTTATAAGGTTCTTTTCCGTACATACGGATAAGATTTTCCGCAAGAGTGACAATTTTTACAGGTTTGCCCATATCAAGAACGAATATCTCTCCGCCTTTTGCGATAGCAGCTGCTTCCATTACAAGATTAACCGCCTCTGGGATAGTCATGAAATAACGAATAATATCGGGATGAGTAACTGTTACAGGTCTTCCCTGCTCTATCTGTCTCTTAAATAGTGGTATTACAGAGCCGTTTGAGCCAAGAACATTACCAAAACGTGTAGTCACAAACTCTGTTCTGCCCTCCTTCTGCTGGGCTAGATACTGAACTATCATCTCGCAACATCTTTTAGAAGCACCCATGACATTTGTAGGATTTACAGCCTTATCTGTTGATATCATAACAAATTTTTCAACATTATGAAACTGTGCAAGAGTTGCAACATTAAATGTTCCAATAATATTATTCTTTATAGCCTCCATAGGGGATGATTCCATAAGAGGAACATGCTTATGTGCAGCTGCATGAAAAACAACATCAGGATTATATGTATAGAATATCTGATTCATACGATAATAATCTCTTACAGAAGCAATAAGGGTTACAAGCGAAAGATCGTCGCCGTACTCCATTTTTAGCTCCTGCTCTATATCGTAAGCATTGTTTTCATAGATATCCACAATAATAATACGGCAGGGATTATACTTAGCGATTTGCCTTACAAGCTCTGAGCCTATACTGCCGCCACCGCCTGTAACCATACATACTTTACCACCAATAAAATTCATTATATCAGTATTATCAAACTTTATCGGGTCACGGCCGAGAAGGTCTTCTACCTTAATATCACGTATCTGATGAATGATTGTCTTGTTATCATCATCAAAAACAAGATTTCCAATAAAAGGAACTACTTTTACTGGAACGTCTGTTTCAGTACATATATCAAGAATACGTTTGCGTTCATCTTCAAGGCATGATGGGATAGCGAACAGAATCTGCTCAATTCTCTTATCTTTAACAAATTTTTGAATCTCAGCAGTAGTTCCAACAATCTGAATGCCTTCAATTTCAGAACCTATCTTATCCCTATTGTCATCGATGATACAAACAGGATCAAAGATAGTAACCTGCTTATCATCTGAATAAGGAGAATGCTTCGCATTATTTATCTCTTTAAGGATAGTCTTGCAAGCCTGCCCTCCACCGATTACCATTGTACGCTTGCCTTTCAACGCTCTGCTCTCGGAAATATTTATCATTGTCCTCTTGAAAAGATAACGGAACAGACAAATAGCACATATGAAGATCCCCATATGGAAAATCGAGAATGCAGGATAAAAAGTCTCATCTATCATATAAACTATTGCAGCCGAAGCAAATACACCCATTACAGCTCCGTAAACACAGCTCAGGTAATCCCTACGATTATAATATCGCCAAAGTTTACTGTATGCGCCTGCTATCATCAAACCGCCAATACAGCACATCGAACTCACCGCAATTAGAATAACAAGCGCTGCTTCTTCAATTTCAAGTCCTCGGAATGAGAGAATAAAATTGGCGATAAGCGCCGATACCCCAACAAAAAAAACATCAGCTCCTGCAAGAATCAACTTTCTGATTTTAAAAATACCGAGAAGTTTCTTCATAGTATAATCCCTCCAAAATCACAAAAAAAGTGATAAATTATACTTCGTATCATGGAAAGATCATAGTAAAAAACAAGACTAAATATTATTAAAAATATACGAAATATTTTGTGCGTATATTACGCCCTTCTATGTTTATATGATTTTATTATACTTACAGTTTCTTTAAAAATCAATATAAAATAAAGAATACATAAAAAACTTAAACAAAAATCAGCAGATTCAACAAAACGAAGATTTCATTTAAGCTGTTTATACATCATAATTGTATGTCATAAGTAAAACATATTTAGTTTATTACAGCCTGTTATTGTTTTAATATATATCTTAAGTATTAATCTTGCATAAAGTATTTAAATTATAGCTAAATCACATCATCTATTTACCATTATATCATCATAAGGAACTAATTTCAAGCTATATCGCTAATTTCCCTGAAAGTACCAATCATCACACACATATATATAGTGACAAATGTCACTCTGGAAGTGACAAATATCATCTATCATATCTTACAGAATAGTGTTATGATGTAAACACAGTAAAACATAAACAATGTTTATCTGTCAGAAAGGATGATATAAATGTTACGCATAACCCTATTGATAACCTTTCTTATCATTGTTCCATTTGCAGTTCCTTTTATTGTAATTGGACTTGTAAAACAAGCTGATAAGCAAAAGGCTGCTCAAAGCGAAGGTAATTCACCTTCAATTGATAAAAAACAAATCCAGAAGCACGACATGACAGTTTCAAATGTACTATTTCTTATTGGAACAATATTTGTAGTTCTCTCAGGACTTGCATTCGGAGTTGCAAGTTGGGTACATACAACTCATTTAGGAAGAGCAACAATAATAGCAGCCGCTGCTGCTGTTTCATATATTCTTAGCGCAGTTATAGGAAAATTTCTAAATCTTTCAGGAACATCCATATCATTTTATATGCTGGGAACAGGTTTTACAGCTACTACACTTCTTACTGCAGGCTATTACAAGCTTATGGGCGAATGGCTGTCATTCAGCGGTGATGGACTTTACGCACTCCTCGCATTAGCTGCAATTTGTACTACTTTACTGCTCCTAATAGGATGCGCTTTTTTTAAAAAGAATGGTCTTTTTTACGCAGCTCTTTCCACCGCTGCATATTCAGTATTCTGCATAGTATTTCAGTTTTGCACCACTTTTGAATGTAAAGGCATGGCTTTTATTATAATTTCAACTATAATACTTACTCTCCTTTACAGAACAACATTATTAAAAGGCCAAAAGTTTGAACTTCCTTTCAGAATTATCGGATCTATTACAGTATTTGTTTTCAGCTCTGTTTCTATCATCTATGTTTTTTCAAGCCTTCGTACCCCAACAGCTACAAGTTTTATTATCGTTTCACTCATAGTTGCACAACTCTGTTTATATGGAATTACATATAAAAACATAGCTCTTCTCGCAAGTGAGTCATTTACTGTCATTTTACTTGCATATATGATAACAATGACCGTACTTGAAACTGAAAGCGATAGATACGGCGTTGTGATTTACGGAACACTTTCAATACTCATCTATCTTGCTCATCGTTTTATAAAATCTTTAAACAATATTGCAACTGAGATAATTACTCTCACGAATATGATTGTTTCAGCATTTATTGCAGTTTCATCACTAAAAAGAGAACATTTTATTCCAGAGATAATACTATGCATCATAGTATCAATACTTATTACAACATATTCATTCAACAAGAATAAAATCATACAAAGGATCTCTGGTATCACATCTCCCCTACTCCCCAGCTGTATTGCTTTATCAGCAATGTCAATAATGCCTTCAAACTTAAAACATGCAGACTCAATAATCGCTTCCATTTTTATAAGTATAATCCTCACTGTAACAGCATTTTTCATCTTCCTTCCAAAACTTACATTTGATTTGCACGCTAAACATCCTCGCAAAAGCGACGCAATATTATATGCAAATCTTGTTATATCAGGAGTATTCCTTTATAAAATGGCGATTGACAATTCTTTATGTATAATAGCTATTCTCCTCTGCATTATCCATTTTGCACTTTCAAATAAATTAAAACTCAATATAACATCGCTTATTTCTTCAATAGTAGTTATCGTCTCGGTTTTCACCGCGCTCAACCACAACTATGGCCAAGATAGCCTACAGCTATTGCTTGGTCTTGCAGCGCTTGCTACTGCTTATATGGCAATTTCTAGATTTGTTTACCACGAAGGTATTGTTATAAAGAAAAATGGAAAGCTCATCCTTGACCCAATGATTCTGACTGTATGGCTTGCAATAGGTTGTATGTACCGACCTGAAAGAATGAATGCCTTCTTTGCACTTATCATTACTGCTTTATATGCTGCTTCATTTATCAAAAAAAATACTTCCAAGCTAATTTCAGCTATTCTTCTTACAATTTCATCAGTTCTCGCTGCAGTGGCGCTCATGACAAGGCCTTACCTCATCCCCGATTCCAAAGTAGTTTCAAGCAAAATAAACATAGCAATAATCACTCTTGTAGGAATTGCCTGCCGTTATATTTGGAGGAAATTCAAACCCGCTTCTAAGATTTCATCTGAAAGCATATTCATAATCTCAATAGCAACTCTGCTTTTTGATACTCTTTACTTTGATTTAGCAGCAAATACTATCTTCTCAATGTCGGTAATGCTCGTAATACTCATAATATCAATCGTCGCAAGGTCAAAAACTTGGTTTGCCGCATCTTCAATCTCACTTTTCACAATTACAATTTATGCAACTAAAGAATACCTCATGGCCCTCAACTGGTGGATATATCTCTTTATCGCAGGAATAATCCTAATCGGTATCGCAGCAGGCAACGAATACTGCAAAAAGAACAACGAGACAATAAAATCCTCCGTTATAAAGAAATTCAGCGGTTGGACTTGGTGAAATGACAGCGCTCCGCAATAGCCGGGGCGCTAGTCTTTTCTATAATAACAATATTAAGTATTATTAATAGGTATTATTAATAAGGTATTATTAATAATACGTTAATTTTTTATATTAAATATTGCAATCTTGCGATTTTTATGCTATAATGTTCATATTATTTAAAGTCTGTTTATACTGTGAGGTGTATTATGACGGCAAATATCATTTCAGCTATATTTCTAATACTTGGCTTGTGCGGCATGCTAGGTTCCGTCACATGGATATTGAGACGAGGAAACAGAAACAGGCTTACTCATTTGTTTATCAGTTGTCAGCTCTCCATTGTTCTATGGCTCATTTCCGAGCTTCTCATCCTTTGGTCAGTCACTACTAAACAATTATGGGGAAGCTATCTAATAGGCAATTTCGGCATAAGCTTTTTCGGTCCGCTATGGCTAATGCTTTCGGCTGAATATGTGAGTGCAAGCAAAAAGCTAAAAAGAATCATGCATATACTGCCGCTTGTTTCACTTACGTCAATTACGCTAATAATCACAAATCCACATCACCATTTATATTATGCCACGTTTGACATAACCAAGGTCACATACGGATCTCTTTTCTATGTTTTCCAAGCGATACATTACATATGCATTATTACAGGAATAACTATGATATGTCTAAAACACACGCGCAGGCAGGATCAAATTAGCAAACAGTCATTTCTTCTAATTCTTTCTGCAGCGATACCTCTTGGCATAAATACTCTAACGCTTACAGGAGTTTTCAGGTCAAAAATTACACTTACTCCCTTATTCTTTGTTTTTTCAAGCTTACTGATACTCATTGCTCTAGGAAAATACGGACTGCTAAACATAAACAGTATAGCTTTCCGCGATACAATAGAGAATATCAACAGTGGAGTTGTTATTTTTGATATAAACGGCACTGTTTCCTATAAAAATAAATTTGCAGATTCTCTTCCTTTTATAAGAAACATACTGACTTTGAGCGACTTCATTAATGAAATAGAAACGATAACTAATGATACCCTTGACATTGATTTTGAGTCTATAGAGTTCGTTTACAAAAACGAATTTTACAATCTAAAACAAACCAATTGTGAAAATAAAACAGGAAACAAAGTCGCTAAAATTGTTACAATTAGTGATGTCACCGAGTATCACGAGCTAGCTTCTGCTGAGAAAAAACTTAGTCTAGAGCAAGAACGTAACAGAATAGCACAGGAAATGCATGATTCTGCAGGTCACACCTTTACAATGATAAGCTCCCTTGCAAAACTCGTAAAGTACGAGGTTCAAAAAGAAAATCCCTCTTTTGATAAAATGATAGAAAATGTATCCCAAATAGACGGACTATCAAGAAGCGGCGTAACTCAACTTCGATGTACTATAAATAATCTTCGAGACGATGAATTTATGACTTCTATTACTAAGGCTGTACAGACTGTTATAACAGCTGTGAGAGGCATAGAAATCGCACTCTGTATCCAAGGAGATGAGGACAATCGCTATAAATTCTGTATAAAAGAAATGTATGATAACTGTCGTGAAACAATCACGAATGCCTTACGGTATTCCGAAGCATCAAGAATAGATATCATACTAAAATTCCTGAACGACCGCGTTGAGCTCTATATTCTAGACAACGGCAAAGGGTGCAGTAATATCTCCGAGCATAATGGTCTCAAAGGCATACGTGAAAGGACAGAAGCCCTTGGTGGAACTGTAAAATTCAACTCTATTGAAGGAGAAGGCTTCAATACAAAAATAAAAATACCCGTAAAAGAGGTGCAGAAATGATAAAAGTTTTATTGGCAGACGATGTTCAGATCCTACGCGCAGGTCTCAGCGCTGTGCTCGAAAGCGACAGTGATATCAAGGTTGTAGGTCAAGCTTCTGACGGCAAAGAGGCATATGAAATGAGTATAAGGCTCAAACCAGATGTTGTGCTCATGGATATGAGAATGCCTGATTATGACGGTGGGTATGGAACAAGAAAGATCAAGGATACTCTTCCCGACGTCAAAGTCCTTGTACTGACTACATTTGACGATAAAGAAACAGTCGATAAAGCCATAGCAAGTGGAGCAGATGGATATATACTTAAGGAAATGGACAACGATAAGATCATCAGCTCTATCAAAGCTGTTTCAGGTGGAATAAACGTTTTCTGCGATAATATATTTAAATCCATTAAAAAAGACGTTTATATGCAACAGGATGCTAAGAACTTTGATCTTACAGACCGCGAGATAGATTTGCTCAGGCTCATTTGCGAAGGAGCTGACAACAAGGAAATAGCTTCAAAGTTATTCCTTGCGGAAGGTACTGTGAGAAACGGTATTTCAAAACTCCTTGAAAAGCTCGGGCTTAAAGACCGTACTCAGCTTGCGGTATTTGCAATAAAAAACAATATACTATAATATAAGGATAAAGGATATATTCCTCTTTCCAAATCGAATAGCAAAGCTATTTTCGCCTCAAAACTTTTACTTTACTATTATTCCAAACTCAGGGACACAACAGCATCTCAGACTAAGTAGAGATTCTCAGATGCACATTAGCTCTGCAAAGAAAGTTGCATTCAGCTTTTCTCAACTGTTTACAGTATCATACATCATTAATAATGAATGTTAGTTAAAATGCTTCATGAACTGCCTCTATAATTAGTCTTATTCTGAGCAAAAAACATTATTTTATTATTTCGTGTATGTTCATTAGCCCTGAGTTTCTGTAAGATTTTATAAGTTTTCACAATCAGCCAAAAAGTGAAAGTGGTTGTTATTTCAAATTTAATGTGAAATAACAACCACTTTGTTTTTGTAAGCTGTAAAACTTATATTATCACTCATGTATATCCGTATACAAATAATAACTTAACCAAAAACAAAAGATTATCATCCTTATCAAAGAATCTATAATTATATACTCAAACTTCGCACATCAAAGCGACAACTATAATAATCGAGACATTATTTCCATACCATCATCAATGACTAATATCAGAGATTTTCATTTTTTAGCGCGTCGATGGTATTATCCTTCTTGATTTTGTTCATAGAATACATCATTGTAATAAATACAACAAGGAAAACACTGAGAACAGCAATTCCTACAGCCTTCCATGGCATTATAAATGGAGTATCTATTCCTCTGTTGATTGCGAGGTAAATAAGGTACGTTATTCCTGCTGATACTGGTATTCCGTACAACAACGCCTTTGATCCATAAAGGAGGCACTCGAAATTCAACATTTTTCTCATTCCCTTTCGGGTCATACCTACAGATTTTAGCATTGCAAATTCTCTTCTTCGAAGATTAATGTTAGTCGTGATAGTGTTGAATACATTTGCAGCAGCAATAAGAGAGATAAGCACGATAAATCCATATGCAAAAACCTTTATAATAAGAGTTGCATTTCGATCATCCTCAACATCCTTCGCATAATTGTATGCGTCCATCTCGTCAATCTTATTATCGTTTAACACCTTGAGGAGAGCTTCATATCCATTTTTTGTATCATCAGAATTCATGAAATAGGAAATACTGTATTGATCAACCAAATAACCAACACCTATTTTATCTCTGAAACTGTATGGAAATACCAAAGAATTTTCATATCCTCCTATGAAATAAGGTTTTTCAAGCATTACCTTTCCTATACTGATTTCGGTATCATGTATACAATCCTCGTATGGTAACTTTCTTTCATCGTCTGAATTGTAATATATAACATAATCACCTTCAGGACTTATATATGGATAACCATCAATTTCATCATAAATCTCAGTTATCAATGAAACTTTATCCTTATTGAAGATGTTAAGGCGAACTATTCGTCCAGTTCCTTCATCCATCGCCAAGCCATTATCAAATGCAATACCGAGTGGAGCTTCAGAATTATAGAACTTTTCTTCTGAAAGGCCATACTGATGTAGAAAATCGACATATGTTACGTCATCTACGAATAAGATTGGCATATCGAACATCTTGTATCCGGCACGTTCATTTACAATATTTAAATAGTCACCTACAAGTTGCTGATAATTATTGATCGCATTCTGATTAATATCTTCTTCAGAGACATAAACATTCAAAAAAACACTGCACAAATATGAGGCCTCTGTGATATGATCAGTATTCCTGATAGTTTTCAGCAAATCATCCTTGTCAATACTTTCGTTATCATTATAATTGGGGGTCAAATATAATTCATAATCATAGCTCGCACTGTCAAAAGCATCAGATGAAGCTCCTGTTAGATAATTTGTGAATGCAGAAGCTGATACAAAAAGCACTATGCTCATAAATAGGCTGATTATAGTTGCTCTATATTTCTTTTTGCTTCGCTTGAAGTACTTGTGAGCAAGAACCCCCGAAAGGCCGAAGAGTTTATATATGAATTTAGGAGTTCTTATATGTTTTGTCTGTTTTATATCTGTATTTTGACGAATAGCCTCAACCGCAGTAATAGTTGTCACTCTTTGTGAAGGTATCCATGCAGATATTCTGATAGTAATAAATGCTATAATAGCTGCAGCGAAAAGAGCTACAGGAGAAATACAAATATGCATATTTTGGGGGTAAGAATCGCCAATGAATACAGAAAATCTACTTCCAATCGCAAGAAAAGTTATCCACATACCTGCTATTCCGAGTAGTATACCCAACGGTATACCAATAATGCTGAGGGCCGTAGCTTCGAACCTAACCATTTTTCGAAGTTGCTTTTTTGTAGCTCCAATTGATGAAAGAAGTCCAAACTGCTTGGTTCTTTCTGACACAGAGATAGCAAATGCGTTGTATATCAGCATTATTGAGCCAAACATAATAAGTCCGATAACTATGCTAAAAAGAGCAAAAACAACACCATAAAAAGAGTTAAACCTTGAAACTCCCTGAAATAACAAAAGAGAGGTATTGTTTTCTCCCGATAAAAAGTTAGCCTTCTTAAAACTGTAAAATTCCTTTGAGTTATTCATTCGATAGAATATATTAAACATCGTATCTTTATTATATTCATCAGGAACTGTATAAGCTGTATATCCCGGAGCAGAATAGTCCTCGAGTTTTATAGAGCGCTTGTAAATTCCTACTACTAAGAACTCTCGTTCTTCTCTAATGTCAAGATATTCGGCAACGTTCACTTCTCCGTTTTCACCTTCGGTTGCTCTAAAAGGATTATCCTGTATCAGCTTCTGACCCTTTATTCTTAGAATATCGTCTCCCACTTCATCTGTAGTTTTCATACCATACTTTATTAGCTTGACAGGATCAAGCTTTCTGTCACCGATACCGAGAGTGATTATATCTCCCTCTTTCAAATCAACATTGCCGTTCTTCGAAAGATGATCAGGAATAATAATCTCTGTCTTATCCTTCGGCATTCTTCCGGAAATAAGATGAACAGGTAACATCCCGTCCTCTGCCTCTTCAAGTCCCGAAATATATAAATATGGCTTATATGTGTTTGAGCTTCCTATATCAGCATAACCGATATATGAAAGTACACCCATATCCTTTATTTTATCGGAATCCTTCAGTTTTTTGTAAGTTACATAATTAGCGTCATCTTCATGGCCATGCCACTTTCCCTCGGTATATTCCATAAATTCTATTGCATACTGTCTTACCGAAGCAAAAGATGTAGTTACAGCGCAGATAAGCGCCGTTGAAAGCATAATGCCAATTATAGTGACAAGGGTTCGCATTTTATTCTTTTTTAACGATTTAACAGTGACCTTATCAAATATGCTCATTTACGAATCACCTCATCACGAATTATCTTTCCATCCTCTATAGCAAGTATCCTGTCAGCCTGCAATGCAATATTTTCATCGTGTGTTATTATTATAAGAGTCTGATTATACTTATGATTAGATAACTTAAGTAATTCAACTATTTCTTGACTGTTCTTACTGTCAAGGTTTCCTGTTGGCTCATCTGCAAGAACAATTGCAGGAGCATTCATAAGTGCTCTTCCGATTGATACTCTCTGCTGCTGACCACCAGAAAGCTGATTAGGAAGATGTTCCTCACGACCTTTAAGCTTCAACGTGTCAAGAAGCTCATTAAGTCTGTCGTTATTAACCTTCTGACCGTCCATGAGTACAGGGAGAGTGATATTCTCTGTAACATTAAGCACAGGGATTAGATTATAGAACTGATATATCAAACCGACCTGTCTTCTTCGAAAAATAGCAAGCTGATCATCATTTTGAGAGTAAACATCACAGCCGTCCATAAACACCTTGCCTGACGTAGGCTTGTCAACTCCACCAAGTATATGTAGCAATGTAGATTTTCCCGAACCTGAAGGACCGATGATAGCAATAAACTCACCCTTTGTAACGGTAAAGCTTACGTTTTCCAAAGCATGAACTTCATTTTCGCCACTGCCATATGTCTTGCATAAATTCTCGACTTTTAATATTTCCATAATTAATACCTCTTTCTGAGTTTCTATGTTAATTTTACTATGTCAATATGACTTTACAGTGACTTGAAAATAACAATTATGTCACAAAAGAATAAGCGGAGGAATCTCTCCGCTTAAATAGTACTTTTATAAAACCTTAAAGTAAAAAGTGCACCGCCCTCAGGCGAATTTTCTGCTTTGATAGTTCCATTCTGCTCAGTGATTATCATTCTTGCAAGAGCAAGACCGATACCAAATCCGCCTTTATCTACGGAATCTTTTCCCTTATAGAACCTTTCAAATATATGTGGCAGATCCTCGCTGGAAATGCCGTTTCCACTGTCACTAATTTTTATCTCGGAATATAACGGATTATCAGAACCTACTAAAGTTATACTTCCATCATCAGGCGTATGCTCCATACAATTTTTTACGATATTTCCAATAGCCTCGCAACTCCATGCAATATCACATGACAACTCACCATCAGACTCAATTTTAAGATGCTGACCACGTAACTCTATAGGAACGCGAACAGGCATACACGCTTTTTCTAGCAACTCATGCATTGTTATATGTTCTTTATTGAACCTTACTGTTCCTGCGTCAAGCTTTGAAAGTTTCAAAAGTGCAGTTATGAGCCAGTCAATACGTGAAAGAAGTCTATACAGCTTTTGAACAGTCTGCTCTCGCTTTTCATACGTCATATCAGGCTCAGAAAGCATGGAAACAAGTAGATTTATAGATGTAAGAGGAGTACGAATCTGATGTGAAATATCTGCAAGAAGGTCTGCAAGATAAACTTTGTCATCCATGAGTTTAGATTTCTGTTCTCTTAGTCTGACCGTCATTTTGTAGACCTCGCTGCTTAAAAGAGCAAGCTCTCCTTCTGAGCAGTTTTCAATACTTACTCCCTCATCTCCGTGAAGTATGTTGTTTATCTTCTCGGAAAGCTCTGATATCCTCTTGTACCTGTACCAGACAGTAATATAATGAACAGCACAGAAAGCAAAACATACCCCCAAAACCGGTAATACTATTCGATTATCATATACCCATGCAACTATCAATGTAATAACAGATATAACAATGAATGCTTTCAGTGAATTGAGTACTTCTTTATTTCTTAAAAGTTTCATCATACATCAACCTTATATCCAAGGCCTCTTACAGTCTTGATTATTTGAGGATTCTGAGGATCATCCTCTATTTTCTCGCGAAGACGCTTTATGTAAACAGTAAGTGTATTATCATTTACAAAGTCTCCTGCTATATCCCATATTGACTCAAGAAGCTTTGTTCTTGTCATTACTGCTCCCCTGTTATTAATAAATACAAGAAGAAGCCTATATTCTAAAGCAGATAGGAAAAGGTCTTTTCCATTCTTACTTGCAGTTCCCTTAACTGTATCTACCGTAACATCGCCTAGCTGAGTAATATTACCCGTAGACCCTGTTAACCTAAGAACATTTTTAATACGCGATATTAGCTCGCGTGGACGAAAAGGCTTGGCTATGTAGTCGTCTGCTCCAAGATCAAAACCTGTGACAGTACTGAACTCATCACCAGAAGCAGTCAAAAAAATAACAGGAATACATGTACTTGACTTTATTGCCGAGCATACTGCAAAGCCGTTTCCGTCTGCAAGCGAAACATCAAGCAGAACAAGATCAAAGTTCTCTTTTTCAACGATTTCAATTGCAGCAGCCTGTCCTTTGGCGTTTTTAACACTGAAGCCCTCTTTAGAGAGAAATTCTATTAAATTATCAATTATTTCTTTATCGTCTTCTACAAGCAATATTTTGGACAATATAATTCAGCTCCATTCGAGAAAATCTAACAATTATTAACCCCTGTAACATGAACATTATATCATAATTAAAAGTATAATGCAACGCAAAAGCAGTTTAAAATGTTGTTCAGTATTCGATTCCTTTCCTTGCAGTTATTCCTTTCTGATAAGGATGTTTTACAGCTTTCATCTCAGTAACATAGTCTGCATAATCCAAAAACAACTTAGTTGGTTCTCTTCCTGTTATTACTATCTCAGCTTTGTTATAAAAGCTTCTGATAAAACTTTCAGCAAGATCAATATCAATCATATCTTTACCGTATGCATCAAGGAATTCGTCAAGAACTAAAAAATCAACCTCTCCAGAATCTATAAGATTCAGTGCTTTCTTAAGCATATCTGTATGAACAGCAGTAATCAGTTGCTTTTCTTCACTATTCATCTGAAAAGTAAATTTCGAGCACTCCTTACAGCAGATTACCGTACTATTATGAAGATTTTCGATGACTTTTATCTCTGAAGATGAACCGTTTTTAAGGAACTGAAGAAAAGCAGTTTTCATACCAGCACCGCAAGCACGGACAGTTAATCCAATAGCGGCAGTGGTTTTTCCTTTTCCACTTCCATAATAAATGTGAATCATTTCAATCACCTGCAATTTATAATGATATCAAAACTATTATATCATGCAATACTGTTATAATCAAGGCTTGACATTATTATCACAAGGTAATATAATGTTTATGTATGAAAAAGGAGTGTTTTAATGAGTTCAATCATATTTTTTGACATTGACGGAACTATATCCACAGAGGACGAAAGGGCGCTAATTCCACAGAGTACAATAGACGCAATAGCTCAGACTAGAAAAAAAGGCAATTTGACCTTTATTAACTCTGGCAGAACTGCATTCAATATAAGTCCTAAGATAAAAAAACTAGGCTTTGACGGTTATATATGTGGTTGCGGTACATATATAGAGTATGACAAAAAGGTACTTTTTTCAAGTACTATTGAAAAAAGCGAATGCAGAAGAATTGCGAAACTTATGAGAAAATGCAGAGTTACACCTGTATATGAACATTCAGGCGGATATTTCTTCGACGATCAAGCACCAAAGTGCAGTGGGTTTAATTCCTTCATGGAGGTCTTTGTGGACAATGGAATCGACATAACCGGCAGAGTTGAAGATAACGATTTTGGTTTCGATAAATTTGTAATATGGACAAATCCTGACAGCGATATAAATCTGTTTAGGAAAGAAATAGGAAAAAGCTTCTCAATAATCGACCGAGGCGGCGGATTTTATGAAAACGTTCCATTAGGCTTTTCAAAGGCGACAGGTATAGAGTTCATACTCAAAAAGCTAGATATACCTATAAAAAATGCTTACGCAATAGGCGACAGTATGAACGATCTCCCAATGTTAGAAGCTGTTCCAAACAGTATTGCAATGGGTGGAGCAGAAAGGATATATCCCTATGTTTCGTACATTACAACTCCTATTGAAGAAGACGGAATCGCAAAAGCTCTTGAGCATTTCGGGCTTATTTGAATGACCAATTATTGCTATGCGCTGTGCATTTATTGCTCTTTTGTTCAAATATTGCGATTTTACCTTGACTATTTTTGGCGGTTCTAATTATTGATTTGACTGTTTCTCCTGTGCTATAATTATTGTGTACTCAATAACCACCTTGAGATGGTTATTGCCCTGAATTATGTTCAGGGAACGCAAATATATCTTAATAATAAAGAATTTGCGGTTACATATGTTATGCTTATTTTGCAATTATGTAAAAACTAAGCAAACATTGCAAATTATAGCCTAAAGGCAGATTATATGGGAGGAACGGCTGAGTTTGGGATATTGCTCAGTCAAAAATGAAAATATGAATATTGCTGTTGCACAATCAGGAGGTCCTACATGCGCTATTAATGCTTCTCTAGCCGGAGTTTACAGCGCAGCGCAGCACATTAACGAGATTGACAAGGTCTACGGTGTGCTAAATGGTATCGAAGGAGTTATTAACGATGAGATGGTTGATCTTGCTGAGAAGATTATAAGTGACGTCAGCTATCAGCTTCTTCTAAGAACTCCGTCCGCAGTTCTAGGTTCATGCAGAAGGAAACTACCAAATCATGTCGATAATCCGGAAATCTTTGAGCGCATTACAGAAGTCCTTAGGAGCCGTAATATAGGAATATTTTTCTATATTGGAGGCAACGACTCAATGGATACAGTGGCTAAGTATTCATCATATCTCCGCGATAATGGTATAGACGATATTAAAATGATAGGCATTCCTAAGACTATTGACAATGACCTCTGCGAAACAGACCATTCTCCAGGATTTGGTTCTGCTGCAAAATATGTTGCCGCAACAGTTCAGGAGATAACACGTGACAGCAATGTATATAGCATCCCCTCCGTTACAATAATCGAAACTATGGGACGTCACGCAGGTTGGCTTGCTGCAGCATCCTGTTGTATCAGAGCTAACGGTGAAAGCGCTCCTCATTTAATATATCTTCCAGAAACACCTTTCAGTATCGAAGGCTTTTTATCTGACGTAAAAGAAGAAATGAATAAGCACCGAGCAGTTATAGTAGTTGTTTCTGAAGGAGTAAAAACAGATGAAGGCAAATTTGCGTCAGAGGAATATCAATCTGGTATAAAAGACGTATTTGGTCACTGCTATCTCTCGGGTATCGGAAAGTTTCTCGAAAAGCAGGTTTCGAATGAAATAGGTTGTAAGGTGCGTTCTATAGAACTTAATGTAATGCAAAGATGTAGTTCTCATATTGCTTCACTTGAAGATATCCAGTCATCTGAAGCAATCGGAATGGCAGCTGTAATGGCAGGGATTAATGGAAAATCTGGTTGTATGATGACCTTTGTCAGAGAATCAAATTTACCCTACAGTTACAGGATTGATACTGTAGATGCTGCAAAAGCTGCAAATTCCGAAAAGTTTTTTCCAAGAGAGTGGATAAATGAGGCGGGTAATAATGTACTTACGCCTGCATATGAATACCTAATGCCACTTATACAAGGCGAACTTCATGCTATTATGAAAAACGGAATGCCTTTGAATTTTGTTATATAATGCAAAAGCAGTGAAATTTAAGAAGAATTCTCCAAAAACACATAAATCTTAAAAGAGCCCTTATCACATTGTGTGATAAGGGCTCTTTTAAGATTTACTATACATTTTCTTCGCAGGAAGATTTACAATAATTATTCCTGCAGTGACAAGAACAAGTGCTGCAACCATACCCCAAAGCCCCGAGCGACTTTTCTCAGAAAGTATGAGATAAGACAATATAACACCAAAAATTGGATTCATAAAGCCGTAAACAGCAACAGTTGATACGTTATTGTACTTTATCAGTGTTCCCCAAACTGAAAAAGCTATTGCAGACACAAAAGCAAGGTAAATCAGCATTATAACTCCCCTGGTATTTATTACATTCATCCTGCCACCCAATACAAAGCTAAATATTGTCATGAAAGTTCCGCCGATAATGAACTGCAAACCACTGAGCAAAAAAGGATCTTCTTCGCAAGAATAGCGCTTTATCAACGCAGACGAAAATGCATACGAAAGAGCTGATAAAAAAACAAACCCCTCACCAGTCAACCGAAATCCACAACTCATTCCGCTCAAGTTCATAAGAAAAATTCCCAAAAAGCCAACAAAGCAACCGCATATTTTGCGAAAAGTAAGCTTTTCTGTTCTAAATACAATTGAAGCTACAATTATTGACAGAAAAACATTTGAAGCCGTTATAACAGAACTTTTCATGCCTGTACTGCGAGATAGCCCAATATAAAAGAAGGTGTACTGCAGTATCGTTTGAAAAAAAGATAGCCTGCAGGATTTACGCAGGGAATTATTATTGATAATCAACCGCTTATGAAAAATAAAACGACCGATTAAAAGAGCTAAAGCGCCTGCTAAAATAAATCGTAGACCAGCGTAAAATATCTGTGAAAAAATATCGTCAGGAGCTATATGAGATAAGTCACAGCCAAGCTTTATACACGGAAATGCGCTTCCCCACAGCAGGCAACACAACATTGCTAGTAAAAAAACTACGGTTCTATTTTTCAATATTTCCTTATTATTCATCAAAAGCTCCTTCAATAAGCTTGCCTGCTCTTTGCGCTTCTTGCAGAAGCTCCTTACATCGCTTATTCATAGTTCCGAATTTTGCAGCAACACATATTACAGACTCACACTTACTCATAATTTCAAGAGCTTTCTCATAGTTCTCATCCGAAATTTGCTCGAATGCTTTTTCAGTGACAAGTTTTGAAGCAAGTGCCATAGCTACAGGGTATTCTATATCATTTTCATGAATAACGCCGGCAGCAAAAGGAATATTAAGTCTACGAAGTTTCCTATAGACAGTTATACCACTTCCACCGCCGCCAATCACAAAAACTTTAGGCTCACCTTCAGAACGATGTAGCTCAATTGTGCCGTAATATTCGCATAAGCTTCCTTTTTTAACATCGTAAAGCGTCTCAATATAGCTTCCTGTAAATATCTCCTCAGGAGTTCCGAATCTATCTGGACGATTACCTTTAATACAAAGCAGTTTATCGGAAACTCTCTGAGCAAGATCAAGTTCATGAAGCGACATAATTATTGCAGTATTTTGCTCATACGCAAGCTTTTTCAATATATCCATAAGTTCAAGCTTATACTTTATATCCAGGAATGTTGCAGGCTCGTCAAGTATAAGTATCTGCGGCTCACGACAGATAGCACCTGCAATAAGTACTCTCTGACGCTGACCATCGCTCACACTTTCAAAATCGCTATTGGCAATACTTTCAATATCAACTTTTTTAATAACTTCTTCAACCTTTTCATTATCATACTTAGATAATACACCCAGTCTGCCAGTATAAGGATATCTTCCCATTTTAACGACATCTATACATTGCATATATTCAGTTCTTACCTTACCAGTTAGGAGAACAGCAGTATTTCTTGCTAGCTCGTTGTCGCTTAGATCCACAAGCTTTTTTTTACCGATATAAACAGTTCCCCGTAAAGGCGCTAGCTGTCTGCAAAGTGTTTTCAATACTGTAGATTTACCTGCACCATTAGGGCCTATGAGAGTGAGTATTTTTCCACGCTCGACAGATATCTCAATTCCGCCTATAACAAGTTTTTTTCCATAGCCCACAGAAAGCTTTTGTGTACTGAGCACTATTTCAGCCATTTTCTTTACTCCTCTCTCTGTTCAAAAGCATATATATGACCACAGGAGCACCAAAAATTGATGTAACCGTGCTTATACTAAGCTCAGTCGGTGCAAAAAGTGTTCTTGTAATAAGATCACAGAACAGACAGAAAACTGATCCACCAAGGAAACTTGCAGGTATAATAAAAACTGGCTTTGCGGTTCTGAAAACACTTTTTATTAAGTGAGGAACAGCTACTCCTACAAATGAAACAGGTCCTGCAAAAGCAGTAACACATGCTGCTAGCAGACTTGATAGGAGAATAAGAGCTATCCTGAACGATTTTATATGAACTCCGGAACTTCGTGCATATTCCTCGCCAAGTTGATATGCACTCATAGGCTTAGAGAGCATAAACGCACAAATGCAGGCAGGAATTACAATACAGGTTGCTGTTAAAACTTCCGAAGTACTTATGCCAGAAAAACTACCCATAGACCAGTTATGAAGATTGACTATATTGGAATCATCTGAAAAATTCACAACAAGATCGGTTATCGCTGAGCATATGTAGCCTATCATTACTCCACAAACAATTAGAACTGACATACGCTGTACCTTAGAAGAAATAAGTAGTATAAGCCCCATCGAAATGAGCGAGCCTGCAAAAGCTGCCATTACCATTTCGGCGGAATTTGCAGCAAATCCATGATAAAGTGATATGACCATGAGCATTGCAACAGCAAGCTTTGCTCCCGATGAAATTCCGAGAATATACGGTCCAGCAATGGGATTAGCAAAGAAGTTTTGCAGCAAGAATCCTGCAACAGCCAGTGCTCCACCAAGTATTGCAGCCGCAGCAGTACGTGGTATACGCAATCCAAATATAATATTAAAGGCGATCTTATCTTTATCAGGGAAACGCAGAGCGTTCAATAACCTTTGCAGTGATATATCGGCGCTTCCAACACATATATTTAGGATAACAAGCACAATGAGCAGAACAATCAATATAATATAACCTATCGCAATACGTTTGCCTCTTGACTCCATTACTGCTCCTCCAAACGATACATATAGTCCATTTTATCTTCTGCTTCACCGACAAAAATACTATGTAGTTCCTTGATCATATCGGCTGCTCCCGTGGTTTGCTGAAACATATTCTTTTCAGTACACCAAACCTCTCCATTTTTTACAGCTGTAAAATCCTTAAGCATTGGATATTTCTTTATAAGCTCATTCAATGAAGGTATCTCACCTAGAATAGTGCTGTTATAAATAATAATGTCCGCGTTCCACGCCTTTTCACAAAAAACTTCCGGTTGAACAGTCATTGTTGACAAGGAGTTTTCGTCGGCACCAAGATCATCACTATCAAAGATATAATCTCCACCTGCCATTCTCATCATTTCAGGGATATAATCGTTCGGCTTCCGAATAACGACTCCACCTGATGTATTAACGTAAAAGAATGCAGCTTTTTTATCAGTTTTTTCGGCATTTAGGATGCTATCAAGCTGAGATACTCTATTGTTAAACATCTCGTTTGCCTTGTTTTCACAGCCAAAAAGAATACCATAAAGCTTTATCCACTCCATTCGTCCAAGAGGATCGCTTTCATAGCTTGAACGCTCAACAAGTACAGGGATTCCAAGTTCTTCAATCTTTTCCTTGACCTCAGGACTGTGATATATCATAGTTGACTCAATTGCAAGAGAGCAGTCCGCTTCAATTAGCGCTTCATAATCAGGGGCACTGTACTTTCCAATATAGCAAATATCTCCACTGTCCATAGCATTCTTCACTGAAGACAGAGCCCAATCGTCATACTTTGTAGAAGTCATCATTATATTTCCAAGTGATCCAGTGCAGTCAATTAGATCCATGGCAGAAGAAGCAGCGTTATAAACGTTCTCAACAGGCAACATTATCACCGTAGAATCTCCATTATCAACAGGTACATTCTCACCTTCAGGTACTATAGTATAACTGTCTGCACCAATAGAAACCAAGATACAACCGTTATCAAGGTATTCCGCCGAAAATTCCTTTGCATATTTTAGTTCAAGCCTATTTTCAGCTGCATTATCAGAGTTTCCAGAATCAAGCCGTGTACAACCGCATAAAAACACAGCTGTAATTGCAAATATCAGCCTCTTCATTTAACTGACTATAGTCGATGAATCAAAGAAAAGAGTATACTCTATCTCATGAGGAGTACTCATAGCAGTAGTATCAGCAGCGACAGCCATTTTGTAGTCAAAACCGTCAACAGGTATTTCAAATACTGAGAACTCATCCACGCTTACAGGCATTATCTTTTCACCGTTAACTATCATATAATCGTATTTGTTACTACTCCAGATGATTTCTGCCAAAGCCTTTCCATCACTAATAACAAGCTTTGCAGGAGACTGAACTGTTGCCTTTCCAGAGCCTCCCTCAAGTTTTACATCGACCTTATATTCACCATCCTGAATAGCAAGTGAGTCAACAGTTACAAACATATCATCAGAAAATGCTTCTTTCGGAAGCGAATCTGCACGGAATACAAGCTTTCTGCCGTACCACTGCTGCTTACGCTTGCTGAATGCAGCACAGTCTATTTCTTTGTTTAGAGCATCAACAGGCACAATAAACTCGACAGCATCTCCCACGGTCTCAGCGGATATTCTATCACTTTCAGCACCATTTACTGCTTCTTCCTCTGTTCCCATGTAAAGATATTCGTAACCACTGCCGCTCATAGTCATTTTTGCCGACATTATTCCATCTGCAATTTTTAGTTTGCAGGCAGTTATCTTAAACATAGATGAGCTTGAATCAACTTTTATATCATATTCTCCAGACTTTAAAGACTCGGCTGAAATTGATTTCATGCCCTCAAAGCCCACTTCAAGCTGAGCTGCAGTTACTTTTTCGGTTATAGTTTCTGTTTCAGTTATAGTTTCTGTTATCGGCTCGCTTGATGTTTCAGCAATAGTTGTCTGCATTTCCGAAGAAATATTATTCTCTGAATTATCTGAACATGAGTAAAAAGCGGCTGAAGCAAGAACAGCAACAATCAATATTGTAACTTTTTTCATAATATCACCTTTTATAAAAGCAGCCGACACATGGTCGGCTGCATATTTATTATTTTAATGAATCAATAGCTTTCTGTGTGTGCTCTGTATAAAGTGTTCTAATAGCCTCATTCTCTCCAAGACCTCTGAGAAGACATTTAACTTCAAAGCCCTCTGCTTCAAAAGTTGACTTCCAAGAATCCTCATCGTCTCCAGCCATATCATTGTTTGCGTGGTCTCCGGCTACGACCATAAGAGGTTCAAGAACAACTTTCTTATAACCACCTTCTTTAACCTTTGCAATAACATCATCGAGTGAAGGCTCAGCTTCAACTGTACCAACATAATAGTTATTAAAACCATCATTAGTAAGAAGATCCTGCATTTTCTGATATACGGCATTTGAAGCTGCTTCTGTACCATGTCCCATGAAACATATAGCAGTCTCTCCGTCATCATACTCCTTTGTCCAGTCAGTTATAGCTGTTTCAACTCTCTTGAAGTCATCATCGCTAGTGAGAAGAGGTTCACCGATAACTACCTTTTCAAATGCATCCGAATAATTTGCAACCTTACTTGTTATTTCTTCGTATTCGATGCCGTTCATAAGATGAGTGGGTTGTACGACAAGATTTTTAACGTTGTTGTCGACAGCCCTCTTAAGTGCTGCATCGATATCATCTATAAGAATACCGTCACGCTTATTTACGTGGTCAATAACGATATTGGCTGTAAAACCTCTACGTACTGAATAATCAGGAAAAGCTTTCTCTACAGCATCCTCGATAGCGCCTATTGTAAGTCTGCGGCTGTCATTGAAGCTTGTACCAAAACTTACAACAAGTATTTCGTTATCACCAATTTCATCTTGATTTCTGACATTATCGAGGGAAGCGTCACCTGTATCATAGTTTTCCTCGTCCTCTTCTTCCGCCTCTGTGGTTTCAGCTTCAGTAGTGATTTCCTCAGTGGTTGTTATTTCAGCAGTGGTTGTAGACTCGGTAGCCTTTTCTGAATTGCTATTAGTTGCATTGCTTCCGCATGAATAAACACATGCTGTAAGTGAAAGAGCTGAAACAGCTGCAACAATTCTTTTCATATTCATTTTCTTTCCTCCTAATTATAATGAAGGCATAATGTCGTGCATAAAAAACGCCCTTCGCAAAGCTTGCGAAAGGCATGACAAAATAGCCCACAAAGGGCTACAGTACGATCAATGCCTCGTGACCTGAGCTTTCGCTCTGTACCAATAAACGGCAGGTTTCCTGACTTACAGATAACAACGCAGTATTCCGCCTTCCCGATTTCTCAGTGGCTGCAATAAATGCTCGGATACTGCTCTCTGCTTACAGTGACGAGATCGCGTAGGAATTTCACCTGCTTCCCTTTTAACTCCTCTATACATATGCATTAGAAGCACCGTTTATCTTATTTAATTATAATATTCATGAATACAATGATTATTATAGCACAGTTTCCCTAAATTTCAAATAGTTTGGCGTAAAATCGGTAAAAACAACAAATTAGCGTTAGAAAATGAGGACAAATATGTATATTTAAAGTTTAAAATACTAAAAACAAATCATATCTTATTTTATTTGCGGCAAAAAATCAATTTGTAACCGCTTTTAACTTGACATTCTCAATTAAAATGTGTAAAATGTATTTGTATGCAGAAAAATATGTCTGCGAATAATCACTAATTACGGAGGTTAATATGGATCCTAATCAAAACAGGCCGCAGGGCAGACGTAAAAACGTCACATCAGGCGGCAACGGAGCACATAGAAGAGGCGACGGTCTCGGCACAGGTCCTGTCGGCTCAGGAAGTTATTCAGGCGGTCCTACAGGCGGCAGCAGTGGCGGTGGAGCTAAGAGAGCAGCTGCAGGTGGTGGCGGACTTATCACACTTATTATCATAGGCTTCTTTATCTTTAAGCTTATGAGTGGCGGTTTGAGCGGAGGAGGCGGCGGAGACGTCGGTGGAAACGGTGGCGGAAGTCTCGGTGATCTTTTGGGCTCATTTACAGGTGGTTCGGCCCCTGCAGGATTTGATTTCAGCCCGGCAGATACAGCAGTCGGAAGCGAAACAAGCGATAGTACGGTAGATACCTCAGTTGCAACAGGCTCACGCGAAAAACGTACAGTTATCAAGGGGAACGGCGAAGACGTTGTTACTCTCATGATTTATATGTGTGGTACTGACCTTGAGTCTAAATACGGCATGGCTTCATCCGATATGCAAGAAATGGCAAGTGCTAAATTCGGTGATAATGTAAATGTTGTTATTTTCACTGGAGGCTGCTCGCAATGGAAGATAAGTGACATAAGCACAAAGAAAAATCAAATCTATCAGATCAAAGACGGAAAACTCGCAAGACTGTTAGAAGATGCCGGAAATAAGCCAATGACTGATCCGAGCAATCTCGCTTCATTCATACAGTTCTGCTCAAAGAACTTCCCTGCTAACAGAAATGAACTCATTCTTTGGGATCACGGCGGCGGATCAGTAACTGGTTATGGATATGATGAAAAGAATAAAAACAGTGGCTCTATGTCTCTTGCAGGAGTTAACGAGGCCCTTAAGGCTGGCGGTGTTAAATTCGATTTCATTGGCTTTGATGCTTGTCTTATGGCAACTGCCGAAACTGCTCTAATGCTCAACGACCATGCTGACTACTTAATAGCTTCTGAAGAGACAGAACCTGGTATCGGCTGGTATTACACAAACTGGCTTTCAAAACTTGGAAGCAACACTTCAACTCCTACTCTTGACATTGGCAAGAATATCGTTGACGATTTCGTAACAGAGTGTGCAAAAAAGTGCAGAGGTCAAAAGACAACTCTTTCTGTTATCGACCTTGCAGAATTTTCAAATACAGTCCCTAAGAGCCTTTCTGCATTTTCGAAGTCTATCAATGATAAAATTGCAAAGGACGATTATAAAGACATATCAAACGCAAGATATGCTACACGTGAATTTGCAGAAAGCACTCGGATAGACCAGGTAGATCTCGTAAATCTCGCAGAAAATATTGGAACTGCTGAAGCTAAAGATCTTGCATCAGCACTGAAAAACGCTATTAAATACAACAGAACATCCTCAAATATGACAAACGCTTACGGAGTATCTATCTACTTCCCATATCAGCGTGCTTCATATGTAGATAAGGCTTGCAGCACTTACTCACAAATCGGTATGGACTCTGAGTATTCTAAGTGCATAAAGCAATTCGCAAAGGTTGAGACAGGCGGTCAAATTGCTGCTGGAGGTACTGGCTCTGTTCTGACTTCTCTCTTTGGTGGCGGAGCTTCATCAGGCTCGTCAGGCAACGCTGATATGATAGGTTCACTCCTTACAAGTTTCCTTGGAGGCGGTAGAAGCATCGAAGGGCTTGACAATTCAAATACCGGCTTCATGCAGGACACAGATGTCAGTGATACAGCTGAATATCTTTCAACTCATTACTTTGACACATCTAATCTTATCTGGGAAAACAACAACGGCGTATATACAATGAAGCTTCCAGAATCTCAGTGGGAAATGGTACATAAGCTTGACCTCAATATGTTCTATGACGACGGTTCAGGATATATCGATCTTGGTCTTGACAATGTATACTCATTTGATGAAAATGGTGACCTTGTAGCTGATACTGAAAAGAATTGGCTCTCTATAAATGGCAACGTTGTTGCTTACTACCACACTGATACAATAAAGAGCGGAAATGATGTAATTATCACTGGTTACGTACCTGCGTTCCTAAATGGTGAAAGGGTAAATCTGATAATCCAATTCACAAATGACGATAACGGAATTATCACAGGTGCTTCAACAGATTACGTCAATGGTGAAACAGATGCTGTCGCAAAAAATCTCACAGAGATCAAAAATGGCGATACTCTCGAATTTATATGTGATTACTATACATATGACATGGAGTATCAGGATAGCTACCTCATTGGTGAAAAAGTAACAGTTACAGATAATATGACCATCAGCAATACAGATGTAGGAACAGGCGAATGCCGTCTCCTATATCGTTTCTCTGATATATACAATCAGAATTACTGGTCTGAACCAATAATTGTTAAATAAATCTTTCATAAGAGCAGCCTTTCGGCTGCTCTTTTAATATAGTAAAAAAATAAAAATAATATTATAAAAAATATTTACTCTTGACATTATTCAGCGATTGTAGTATAATATTATTACTGTCGAGGTGTGGCTCAGTTTGGTAGAGTACTACGTTCGGGACGTAGGGGCCGCAGGTTCAAATCCTGTCACCTCGACCAAATGGCGGTATATTGTCAATTCGGTATTCCGTTATTTCTCGCCGCTGTGGTGGAATTGGCAGACACAAGGGACTTAAAATCCCTCGGTAGCAATATCGTACCGGTTCAAGTCCGGTCAGCGGCACTACATTCAATTATTCTCGGTTCAATTCTTTTGAGCCGAGTTTTTTTATAGCATACTATTATTTTCTATTTTTAGACGTTTTATCAAAAAAAGATATTGACATTGCTATAATAATATAGTATAATATTACACGGTAATCACTTTATTCATTTAAAGCTTTACAGAGGTTATGACATAAACACTGTAAAGTAAAAGAAAGGTCGCGATATCAATGGACTCAAAAACTGCAACATTTGTGATACTTGCCATTTATGTTATCATCATGGTAAGTATAGGAATCTATATGTCAAGAAAAACCAAATCATCCGAAGACTTCATGCTAGGTGGAAGAAGCGTCGGATCATGGCTCACAGCTTTTTCATATGGAACTACTTACTTTTCAGCTGTTGTTTTCATCGGCTATGCAGGACAGTTCGGTTGGATGTACGGTGCTTCTGCATCATGGATAGGTTTAGGTAACGCTATTATAGGAAGTCTTATCCCGTTTTTTCTTATAGGTAAGAGAACAAGACTTATGACAAATCACCTTGGCGCAAAAACAATGCCAGAATTCTTCGAGAATAGATTTGACTCCAAATCTCTCAAAACAATGTCTGCACTCATCGTTTTCATATTTCTTATCCCTTATACCGCTTCAGTTTACAATGGATTATCCCGTCTTTTCGGAATGGTACTTGACCTCGGTGATAATGGTGCAACTTATATAATTATCGCTATGGCCATTCTTTCCGCTATTTATGTAACTCTCGGAGGCTACAAGGCTACAGCTCTCAACGATTTCTTCCAGGGAATCATCATGCTTATTGGAATTGGAACAGTTGTTGCTCTTACTGTTCAGAAAAAAGACGGACTCTCTGCAGCTATTGACGCTCTAAACAACATATCCGACAGCAAAACCCCCGCTGGTTCACTCGGTTCGCTCTTCGGACCTGATCCAATAAATCTCCTTGGAGTTGTTATCCTTACATCTCTAGGTACATGGGGTCTTCCTCAGATGGTTCAAAAATTCTACGCTATCAGGGACGAACAAGCTATCAAAAAAGGTGCTATTATTTCCACTTTTTTTGCTATCGTTGTTGCCGGAGGCTCGTACTTCATGGGCGGTTTCGTAAGACTTTACTGTACACTTGGCGGAGACCTAGATAAGACTCACATTGAAGAAATAAACGGCAAGCCTGTTTACGATACAATGGTACCTGCCCTACTTGATCAAGCTCTTCCTAACATCCTTATCGGACTTGTTGTTGTACTAGTACTCTCGGCTTCACTTTCTACTCTTTCGTCACTTGTTCTCACATCAAGTTCAACACTAACCAATGATCTCATCAAGCCTCGTATAAAGAACTTTGACGATAAACATCAGGTACTCTTCATGCGAATCTTTATCGCTGTATTCCTTATTATATCTGTAATTATTGCTTGTAACAAAAGCGCTTCAATATCAACTCTTATGTCCTACTCATGGGGCGCTCTCTCAGGTGCATTCCTCGGACCATTCCTTTATGGTCTTTTCATGAAGAAGGTTTCAAAGGCTGCTTGCTGGACAAGCTTTATCACAGGTGTTGGCATAAGTGTTATACATATGATTCTGTTCAGCCTTAATATTGAAGCTTTCAGTGGTATCAAGCAAGCAGTAATAGATCTTAATTGTCCACTTTCACTGTTGTCGCCTATCAACGCAGGTGCATTCTCTATGATAATTTCACTTATTATAGTTCCTGTCGTAAGCTCTTTCACTAAAGCTCCTGATAAAAAAATAGTTGATAACGCATTCAGTAGTCTCACATCAATTAAGTAATAGTAGAATGATAATAATCCCCTCATGTGAAAGTGATTGATTTTTCACATGAGGGGATTATTTCATAGATAAATTCAGTTTAAAGAAAACTTAGACTTTTTAGCGGTTTGTTTTTGACTTCTTGGAATAAACTTATCCTCTTGCAAAGTCAACTTCATTCGAATGTCTTGACCGTTTCTTGATACTGTAATAGACACAGTATCCCCTGCTTTAAACTCATTTTTAATTTCGTTGAGCTTCTGAGCAGTTGATACAGCCTTTCCGTTAATGTCAATTATAATATCACCGACCTGAACGCCAGCAAGTTCAGCAGCACCGCCCTCTTGAAGTGACATAACATATACGCCAACGGGAACATTCCAGTAACGTGATTCAGTTTCGGTAATATCTCGTGTACTGATTATACCGTGATTAGGCCTGCCTGTAACATAACTGTAGTTTATAAGATCGTCAATTATGACTTTCGCTTCTTTAATTGGTATTGCAAAGCATAATCCTTCAATACTTGCAGAATTACTATAGCTAGAAGACATTTTTGCAGAATTAATACCAATAACTTGTCCGCAACTGTTAAGAAGCGGTCCTCCTGAGTTTCCGTTATTTATTGCTGCATCCGTCTGTATAAGGTTCATTTTCTTTTCATTAATGTCAATTTTTCTATTTAGAGCAGATACAATACCACTTGTAACAGTTCCAAAAAGATCGAACCCTAGTGGATTACCAACAGCTATTACAAGTTCTCCAACTCTCAGTTCATCACTATCTCCGAGAACAGCAGGCTTAAGTTTGGTTTCGTCTACTTTTAAAACAGCGATATCAGTTTCAGGATCGAAAGCAATTATAGTCGCTTCGTGCTCGGTTTCATCACTGAACAGCACTTTAACATCAACTGCTTCTCCTGAATCATAAGATTCGTCATAAACAACATGAGCATTTGTAACAATATAGCCATCATCGGTTATAATAAATCCAGTTCCTGTTTTTCGAACCAATTCTGTCTGAGGCTCTTCGCTCCAGCCCCATATGCTAAACGTCTGACGAGGAGTATACTCAAATGAAGAGGCAACTCCTACAACCGAAGGCATAATTGAATCCACAATATCGGGTATTGGTTTTGCATCGGACCTTGCCGCAAGTTCGATAAGACTCGGAAGTTCCTTATCATCAGATTCAGGCTCTTTTTCTTCGTGAGATTCAGGAATATTTCTTGAAACACTCTTTATATTATCACCAGAGAATTCAATAAGCTCTTTTTTTGATGCGTTCAAGAATTTATAAACCTTAACCACGCATACGCTCAAAACCAAAACAGCCAAAACTGCAACAGTACTTTTCAGCACCACACTTATTTTCCCTTTGTGTTTAGGTTTTTTTAAAGAATCTGAACCAAACGAATATGAGTTAGAATCATATCTATTATCATTGGCAGCCAAAAAATCTGACGAATCTTGATCAGCGTTAGAAGTATTTGCTTCCTGACTACTTTTTTCATCGAAAAGCTCATCTGAGCGATAATTATCATTATTATTGTAATTATCTTTCATTCTTTTCATCCTTTCAGATATGATTCACTATATTATATTATAAGCATTTTTGTGATAATTATATGATAAAGCAGGGAAAAATATAATTTCCTTTACTTTTAACTATAACAAAGCCCCGACAAAGGTCGGGGCTGTTTATCATTATTAATTTTTAAAGCGACTTTCATCACTTAGCTAAATTACCCTTTGGACTCACCCTTTCGGATCAGATTTTAAATGTGTACCTCGTTTTCACTGTACATCATTCCTTTATATAGTAATAAAGCAATTCAAAAATTTTACTCCATCGGAATCACCTATAAAATTGTATTTGTCCGAAATTTCGAACATCATGCAAATTCATAAAGCAATAACCTATTTTCTCATTGGACTCAACCTTTACTTAAGAATTTTTCGCAATATATCTAAAGACTTATTGTCGAAATTTCAGATAACTCTGTATCTATAATCTTCGCATGAAGCCGTTTAGATAAGCAAACGTCAGCCTCATAATTGAATTGCTAAGCCTTTTTGAGCTATTTTCAATGGAACAAGCACGAAAGCCTATATTCCCTCTTAATGAAATCCAATTACTCAGCAAGCCCGCCGGCTTCACGCTGCTGTGCGAACTTTCCTTCCATTGGACTCACTCTCCCTTCCGCGTATATTCATTTACATTGAGGTCACCCTCAGTCCAAGTAAATGCAGCTCGGATTGCTCTCACGAGCTTTCCTTTTCCTTGATTATATATTACCACACTTTGTGTAGAAAGTCAATAGAAATAATCCATCTATCACACGTTTTTCATGCAAATCAGCACATCATCCAAAGAATCGCGCTATCAATTGTTTAATATCACAATAAATTCTTGATATATATTCCTCTTGATTTTTTGGCTTATTTAGTGTATAATAAAGCTATAGAAAAGGCTTTCGCCGGATTGGAGAATGATTATGTCAGACATGAATGAATATACTCCCGACTTATTTGAACTGATAGACGAAGAAGGAAATAAGAAACAATTTGAACTTTTTGACGCGGCAGAAATTGAAGGCGAACAGTACTACGCTATGCTCCCAGCTGTTGAAGATGAAGATTTTCTAGATTCAGACTGTGATCTTGTTATCCTAAAAGCTATCGAAGAAGATGGAGAAGAGATACTAGCATCAATAGATGATGATGATGAATTTGAAATGGTATCAAAATTTTTTCTTGAGCGACTTGATGGTATAATGGATGATAGCTATGATGAGTAATTGGCAACTAATTATTTCCATTTTTACTATTTTACATAATGTTGCTATTGATTTTTCTAAATGATTGTGCTATAATATATATAGAAAAGGAAAGCAAAATTTCTGCCTTGTGCGGGTAATTATAGTTTTTATAATCCAACACATAATTCAAGGGAATTTGTCTCCGTATGTGGACTGCAGACCTCCCGCTATGCGGACGAAGGGAGCGAGAAGCATAAGGGCGTTTACCCACCTGCTTAGTGCGGGTTTTATGCACTATATGACGGCAAGGCGGATTTTTATACTCAACAGGAAACGGTCTCCGAAATCGGAGACCGTTTTTTTCAGTTATTGCTGATAATTATGACTTTGTTTTAAAACCATGTCTTTGACCTTCATAAGTGACGTCGTTGTACTTCTCTCGTTTTCTGAAAGTTTCATGGTAATAAACTTGATTGTTTCCTCGTAATCAGGAATCATTATATGCTCTAGCGCATTTACGCGACGGCGTGTTTTTTCTATTTCATCTGCCATAAGCTGACATGACTTCTCTATCTCAGCCAGACGTATCATCTTTGGAAAGACAGCACTAAGGGAGCTTACAGCTCCGTCCAGATCTATAGATGTGAACGCCATGCCATATGAATAGATATCATTTGAATCTCCTGATCTGTATTTCGTTTTGAACTCTGGTATATACACGCTCATAACGTTTTTCTCGATTACTTCTAGCTCAACTTCCTGCTTCGGAAGCATAAGAGCAGTTTCCAGCACCTCACGCTGCATTACTGAACCTGCAACAGCCATATATTTGTTTGCTTCCTTTATAGCAGTTTCTACCTCAGTTCTAAGCTGACGATTCTCCCTAATAAGATTCATAAATTGTCTCATTAGCTCATCTCGCTTATCCTTTAACAGCTTATGACCTCTTCGTGCGGAAACAAGTTTCTTTTTCAGCTTGCTAAGCTCCATTCTGGTCGGGTTAACATTAAGTCTTGCCAATCAGTTCACCTCATTTCTGAGTATCATAATATTTCACAAGGTATTCCTCACGAATTCTTCTGAGCTCGCTTCTTGGAAGCATTTTAAGCAGATCCCAACCTATAGCAAGAGTATCTTCGATACTTCTGTTGTTTTCAAATCCTTGAGAAACATATTTTTTCTCAAACTCGTCAGCAAATTTAGCGTAAATCAAGTCAGTAGGAGTAAGAGCCGCTTCACCGAGAACAACCATTAGTTCTTTAGCGTCCTTTCCTCTAGCGTATGCCGAGAAGAGCTGATTCATTGTATCAGAGTGATCTGCTCGGGTTTTTCCCTCACCTATACCCTTATCTTTAAGACGAGAAAGGGATGGAAGTACATCAACAGGTGGGTTTATTCCCTTTCTGTAAAGCTCACGCGAAAGAATTATCTGTCCTTCTGTAATATATCCTGTAAGGTCTGGAATCGGATGAGTTTTATCATCCTCAGGCATTGTAAGGATAGGTATCATTGTGATACTACCTTCTTTACCGTTCTGACGACCTGCACGCTCATAAATGGTTGCAAGGTCGGTATACATATATCCAGGATATCCTCTACGTCCTGGAACTTCCTTACGCGCCGCCGATACCTCACGAAGAGCATCAGCATAGTTAGTGATATCTGTAAGGATGACAAGAACGTGCATACCTTTCTCAAATGCAAGGTACTCCGCTGCTGTTAAAGCCATTTTAGGAGTTGCAAGACGCTCTATAGCTGAATCATTCGCAAGATTAATAAAAAGAACTGTTCTGTCGAGTGAACCTGTACTGCGGAAGCTCTGTACAAAGTACTCAGATTCCTCAAAAGTGATACCCATTGCAGCAAATACAACGGCAAACTGTTCGTTCTTGCCACGTACCTTTGCCTGACGTGCTATCTGAGCCGCAAGCTGTGCATGAGGCAATCCACTCGCAGAAAAAATAGGCAGCTTCTGACCTCTTACAAGCGTATTCAGTCCGTCAATAGCAGAAACACCAGTCTGAATGAACTCCTGAGGATATCTTCTTGCAACAGGATTCATTGGAAGTCCGTTTACATCAAGACGCATTTCAGGAATTATTTCAGGACCATCATCAATAGGTCTGCCGAGTCCGTCAAAAACTCTTCCAAGCATATCCTCAGATACCCCTAATTCCATCTGATGCCCTGAGAAAACAACGCTACTATCCTGTAAATTAATACCAGCTGCATTCTCAAAAAGCTGAACAAGAGCGTTTGTTCCATTAATCTCAAGAACGCGACAACGTCTTTTTTCCCCGTTTTTAAGTCTTATCTCAGCAAGCTCACCGTAGGTTACATTCTCAACATCCTTTACAAGCAACAGAGGACCTGCCGCTTCTTCGATAGTTCTGTATTCTCTTGGCATCAGTCTTCCTCCTTGTCGAGCAGCTCATTGAGCTCTGAGGAAATCTCCACTGAGAGCTTTTCAAATTCTGCGTCTGTATTTTTTTCTTCAATGTACTTGAAACGACCTATCTTTTCTCTAACTGTCAGGTTGGCAATAGCTTCAATATCTGCACCTTTTTTTATGCTTTCGTAAGCTTCATCATTGAAATTAAGAATTAACTTCATCATATATAATTGCTTTTTAAGGCTCGTATACGTATCAACCTCATGGAAAGCAAGCTGATGTAGAAAATCCTCACGTATAGAACGTGCTGTTTCCATTTTAAGTCGATCATTTGGTGAAAGTGCATCCATACCAACAAGCTTTACGATTTCCTTAAGTTCTGCCTCATCATGCAATATCTCCATAAAACGAGCCCTGCATTTCATCCAGTCCTTGGAAACATTATTATTGTACCAGTTAGCAAGTGAATCTGCATAAAGTGAATAACTCGTAAGCCAGTTTATAGCAGGGAAATGTCTTTGGTATGCAAGATTTGAATCAAGTCCCCAGAAAACCTTAACAATACGGAGTGTAGCCTGTGAAACTGGCTCTGAAATATCTCCTCCAGGAGGAGAAACAGCACCAATAACTGAAAGCGCGCCTTCTCTTCCATCAGAACCGTTTGATATTACTCTTCCTGCACGCTCATAGAATTGTGCAAGACGGCTTCCAAGATAAGCAGGATAGCCCTCATCACCAGGCATTTCTTCAAGACGTCCTGACATCTCACGAAGTGCCTCTGCCCAACGTGATGTAGAGTCAGCCATAAGAGCAACAGAATACCCCATATCACGGTAATACTCTGCAATGGTGATGCCTGTGTAAACTGAAGCTTCACGAGCTGCAACAGGCATATCAGATGTATTAGCAATGAGAACCGTGCGTTCCATAAGTGATTTACCTGTATTCGGATCAATAAGCTCTGGGAACTCGTTAAGAACGTCTGTCATTTCATTTCCACGTTCTCCACAGCCGATATATACTATAATGTCAGCCTCTGCCCACTTTGCAAGCTGATGCTGAGTTACAGTCTTACCACTTCCAAAAGGTCCAGGTATAGCCGCAACACCGCCCTTAGCAATCGGGAAGAGACAATCAACAACTCTCTGACCTGTTACAAGTGGCATTTCTGGTGATAACTTTTTATTGTATGGTCTGCCTCGACGAACAGGCCACTTTTGAATTAAAGAAAGCTCCCTGTCGCCCTTTGTTGTTTCAACTACGCAAACTGTATCGTCTGCATGAAATTCACCCTCTGATATTGATTTTATAGTTCCCTCAACACCATTAGGCACCATAATCTTATGAAGAACTATGTCAGTTTCAGGAACAGTTCCGATGATATCACCACCGATAACTTTATCTCCTTTTTTAACTGAAGGTGTGAACTTCCACAATGGTTCTCTCTTAAGAGATGGCACTTCAACACCTCTTTGCAGGTTGTTTCCGCATACCTTTCTTATATCATCGAGAGGACGCTGTATTCCATCGAAAATACTTCCTATAAGTCCCGGTCCCAACTCAACACTCATTGGCTCACCAGTGGACTCTACACCTTCTCCTGTTCCGAGGCCAGAAGTCTCTTCGTATACTTGTATTGACGCACGATCACCGTGCATTTCGATTATCTCGCCTATAAGACGTTTATCACTAACACGGACAACGTCGAACATATTGGCGTCTCTCATACCTTCAGCAACTACAAGAGGTCCTGATATTTTTACGATAGTACCTTTACTGTTCATTTCTGCTTATCCGCCTCTTTCTTAATTTAATATATCTGAGCCGACAGCCTTTTCAACCGCCTCATGAAGCGATTTCATGCCGTCACCCGTATTGCCCTCTATAGCAGGAATAAGTACAATGGACGGGAGTTTGCTACTCCTATACTTGTTTATTGTATCCTTTACGAGTGCCGCAGTGGGTTCTGTTACGTATATCACTGCAAAATCATTTGCTGCAAGTCTTGATATCAGCTTTGTTATCTTTTCAGGCTCTGTTTCACGGAAAACGGAAAGCCCAAGAGCAGCAAATCCTGAAACACTTGCACTGTCGCCTATTACAGCAACCTTATACATACAGCTTTCTCATCCTTTCCGTAATAGTTTCCTTATCTGCTCCAAATTCCTTGCATACAGAAAGTATCCTAAGATTTTTAATCTCAGCTTCTTTGGCGATATAATATGCGGCTAAAGGTTCCGAACCGAACGCCTGCATTCTTGCAGTATCAGCAAGCTCCATGATAACATCGTCACACCATTTTTCATACTGCGCAGTCGACTCCTTTAAAAGAGCCGCTCCATTACTGTAAGAAGTAGTTTCAAGGAAAGCAAACAACGCCTCTGTACCACCAAGTGCGGCTTTAATAAGCATTTCCTTATCGAGATCACTATTTCCGCAAATGGCATTTTCCATGAATTGTGCCGATTTATTTAGAAGGCAACACCTGTAAGCTGTTTTAATATCTGCACATGCTGTTATGAGTTTGGAGTATTTCTGCATGAAATCACTACCAAATTCAGCGGAGCTTTTCTGCATCGCCTGCATTAAAGCTTTGTCTATAAGAGAATCTGACAGTTGACCGTCAAGAGTGTTCGTCACAAGTTCATAAGCTTCTTCTGCTGCTTTCTGCATATATTCAGGCAAAAGGCTGTAATTCTTTTTACTCACAGCATCAACGAGCTCATTAAGCTCAACATTTGAAGGTGAAATAAAATACTGTGACGGTTCTCTATTGGAGATAACCGCTTTCAATACAGCTTTTAGATTATGAAAATCATTCTTATAAAGAAGTATCTCCAGCTCCTTGCAGTCGGGTGCATATTCATGGAGCATCTCCCATACAGCTTCCATTGTTTCAACGTTCGAAGTTCCGCTTTTTGAAGCGATTATCGATTCTCGCTCGGCTTTCCCCTTTGAATTAATAAGCTGTTCGATATCATTTTTGGTAAGAAGAGCATTCTCCATAGCTCTTACAGCACCGACAGCATTTGCATACTTTGTTCCGTTCATAGTATCACCTACCCGAACAATACTCTTGCAGCTGTATCACGGACAGCTTCTTTTTCAGATTCTATGATAGAGCGGAAGCTGCAGTTTTCAGATATCAATCCGTATGTCAGAATAAAACCATCATCAATATCGGCTGGTTCCTTTGATATTGTAATCTCTCCAGCCTTTTTCTTAGCTAACTCATTCAGTCTGTTTTCAAAGTCAGCAGGCAGTCTAGACAAATCCTTGCTTCCGAAAGAAATAACACCCTTACTAGGCTGGATGTGGCTTTCAGTTAGCTTTGTTATAAGTTCAAAGTACTCCTTATCTGGCAATCCTTTAAGCTTACTTACAGTCTTTTCTACAGCCTGATCAATTAGCTCTACCTTGCAAGCAAGTAAACGGCGTTTCATTGTAGCTTCAACAGAATTGCAGGAATTTTCATAATCCTTTTCCGCCTGAGCAGTAGACTTCGTCATAAAATCATCGTATGCTTTCTGAGCTTTCTTGTCACCATCTGCCTTTATGGCATTGGCTTTGTTTACTGCTGCTTTTATAAGAGAATCTTCTGTTTGTTTTTGCTGAGTTTCAATGAGGTTAAGGATCTCGTCAAGTCCTGACATATCTCCACCCCCATTATACGCCTATATTTAATATCATGAGAACTGATATAAGAAGCGCAAGGATAGCATATGTCTCAACCATAGCTGCCATAATTATAGCTTTTCCGTTGTGATCAGGTTTCTTTGCTGTTATGCTTACACCTGCTGCAGCTGTTCTCCCCTGCATAATTCCCGAGATAAGACCAACAATTGCAATTGGAAGTGATGCTGCAAGAAAACCAAGTCCCTGCTGAACTGATAGTTCTGCTGCGTTACCGCTTAAAACGTTAGTACGAATAAGGATGAACATTGCAGCAATAAGTCCGTAAAGTCCCTGAGTACCTGGAAGGAGCTCGAGAAGAAGAACCTTACTAAACTTTGAAGGATCCACTGAAACAACTCCTGAAGCTGCTTCACCTACAAGGCTTACTCCCTTTGCAGAACCTATTCCTGCAAGAAGTGCTGCAAGAGCAGCTCCTATTAAAGCTAATACTAATCCGTTAGTCATTTGAATTTTCCTCCTTGAATTTTATATACTTTGTATTTACTGTAAGTGGCGAGAACTCTCGACCGCCTCCAGTATAAAATTTACTGAAAAGCTCAACGAACTGCAATCTGTCTGTATGAACGTATGCACCAAGCAAATTAATCGCAAGATTTGCAATATGACCAACCACAAATACGATGATCAGTACGATAAGCTTTACTACTTTATTTTCGGGCATAGTACCGATAAGATTTATAACACTCGCTATCGAACCTGTTGCAAGACCTAAAGCAAGCAATCGCGAATACGAAAGAATATCTCCGAAATAACCTGTAGCTGTATTATAAAGTGCATACAGACCTCCGAAAAACTTTCCAAATATGGACTTTGATGTTCTTCCTGCAGTGAGTACTAGGATTATTACGCCCGCGATTAGCATATATAGTCCAATATTTCTAAGTTGTTCTGGAACAGTTACAAACATTCCTGCACCAACAGGTGCTATGCCAAGAACAATTAAATAAATAGGCAATGCATCAAATATGGCGTCAATCTTTTTACCAGTATCCCAAGTCATCTTGAATGCAACAGCAACACCAAGCAAAAGATGAAGGATACCAAGTCCAAAGGATACCAGCAGAAGCTTCACAGGATCTGTAAGAGGCTCAAACCAAAGAGCAATACTACCGATCTCCTTATTAAAGAAGTTCCTTGCAACTACCTGAACAATATCTCCGAACCAGCTGCCAAATAGAGCTCCCCAAAACACCGTAGATATACCACAGTTTCTGAACATTGTCAACGTTTTCTTCATAGTTGTCTCAAGCTTGAATTTCTTGAGAGCTATAGTTGTTCCTATTACCATAAGCAGTCCGTAACCAGCATCAGAAAGCATCATTCCAAAGAAAAGATAATAGAAAAAAGACATAATTGGAGTAGGATCTACATCTCCTTTTCCAGGCATAGCATACATCTTCGTTATCTCTTCTATAGGAGTTGAAAACTTACTGTTTTCAAGTAAAACAGGCACATCCTCGTCCTCGGACGGATCAGTGAATGTTATAGCCGCAGTGTATTTTGATTCTATCTCATTTTTCAGACTCTCGGCAAACTTTTCAGGAATATATCCATTCAGCACAAAAGTATTCTCTGTAAAGCCGAGATCACTAAGTGCATCATATTTTTCCTTTCTCATTTGCAGGTAATCTATAACAAATTTAAGTTGATATCTGTTTTCTGCAAGCTCTGTTATTCTTTGTTTTGCTTTATCTGAATCTGAGACCAACTTATCTATCTCAGCGTTATATGCCGAAATTAGTTCGTTTGGAGTTCTGTTTTCAGGTTCGGAAATATGAGCAAAAGCAAGCTTGCGAAGGATGTCCCCCGCCTCGTCATAAACTTCTTTACTGCAAATAATAAACACATTCGTTTGATCTTTTGTTGAACTTATTACCTCAACGCTGCAATTCTCTGGAAGCTTTTCTTCAAGCTCTTCCGAAGAAATCAGATACGGTAACGTACCTATAAACACAGAAGTTGTGGAGGTCCCTTTAAAATTAAGTGGAACGTCAAGTTTTTTCCAGCGTTCAAGCATATCGCATTTAATTTGCAGCTGTGAAGCAGAATTAGCAGAATCTGTTATAATATGCTGGTTTTTGATTATCTCGTTAGCCGCTCCAATAACCTGTTCCATATGCATGGCTTCTTTTCCAAACTCATGCTTTTCAACCTCAATCTTTCCACCAAGCAAGTCTCTCACTGAGGCTTTTTCTGGAGCATAATTGTCGATTATCTCAAGCGCCTGTACAGCTGTATTTCTGAACTTTTCAAATTCTCCAACAACTGTTGTAACGTTTGTATTTTCCAGCTCTTCATCGTTGTTTTCTGTTATTTCAACAACGCCACGCCTCTGTAGAAGCTCAATTATCTTTTTGCTGTCTGTCAGCATAGCTATGAGCTCTATCTTTTTCATTTTTAGCTTCGCCATTTATTACATCACTCTCCTTCACAAGGTCGGATTTCAAAAATAGCGGCTGATTATCTCATCAACAGCCTTACTCATATTCTTTTCGGCCTGCTGTCTAATACTGTCGATATTTTTATTACACACATTTTCAGCATTTTTCTTATATTCCTCAAGCTTCTTATCATAATCCGATTTAAGCTTTGAAAGCTCTGAATGTGCGTCACTCAGTCTTTTCTGTATAGCAAGCGACGATCTTCCCGAAGCAGAACTTATTATATCGTCACGCTGCTTACGTGCTTCGGCATTCTTTTTATCAGAAAGAGCTTCAGCTTCAAGGATCTTTTTTACAGCTTCCGACGCCATAGATACGCCTCCTTAATAAATGACCAACAGTCATTTTATGATTTGATTATAGCATTCTTTCTATAAATAGTCAATAGCTATAAAGTTAATAAAGCCTAACAAAAGACATAGGGAGCTAACCTACAGACAGCTCCCTACAAAATTATTAAACCTACAGTTAATATTATACTCCTTTTTAAGAAAAAAGTCAATAAAAATCTTCAAAATATTTTGCTTTTTTGGATGATTAAACACCAAATATCTCATATTCCCCCGCTTTTAGAGAAATAGATTTATAATCACCCTTATTAAGAGTATTATCACGGTCGTTGATATACGAATTCAGTATAGCACGACTCATGTTTGTAATATCACTACGCTTCACAGCTTCTTCTGGAGTAAGCAGAAGTACCTCGCTGTTTTCATATCCGTCGGAACGAGGCTCACCAGATATATATTTAAGACGGAAAACTATTATCCATTGCTCTGATCGAAACTGTACCGCAAAAACAGACTCTGCAACAGCATTTACGCCTGTTTCCTCATAAAATTCTCTTTTAACCGCATCAGACGGCAATTCGCCTTCCTTCAAATATCCTCCGGGAATAAGTATTCGTTCCTTTGCAGCACCATATGTGTGCCTTACAAAAAGTATCTTACCGTCAATGTCGAGTATTCCGCAAACGGCATAATAGTGATTACTCATCTTCTTTTTTCACAACACTTATGCCAAGAACTTCAAGACTTTCGTCATCAACAGCGGATGGACATTCTGACATAAGCTCACTTGCGTTCTGAACTTTCGGAAATGCGGTTACATCCCTGAGACTGTCTGCCTTACACATTATCATTGCAAGACGGTCAAGGCCGATTCCCATACCACCATGAGGCGGAGCACCGTAACGGTAAGCATCAACAAGGAATCCAAACTTTGCCTGTATCTCTTCATCTGTCATGCCGAGAGCTTCAAACATCTTCTGCTGGAGCTCGAAGTCTGTTATACGCATAGAGCCGCTTGAAAGCTCAGTACCATTAAGAACAAGGTCCCATGCCTTTGCTCGAACATTTGCAGGATCAGTGTCAAGGTATTCAAGGCACTCCTCCATTGGCATAGTAAATGGGTGGTGTGCAGCTACCCATGTATTGTTTTCATCATCATGCTCAAAGAAGGGCATTTCTGTTATCCAGAGGAAATTATACTGATCCTCAGGAATAACTTCCATTCTCTTACCACAGATAAGTCTTATTGCACCAAGAGTTGCAAGAACAGTTTTAGTCTTGTCAGCACAGATAAGAACAAGATCTCCTTCATGAGCATCAACAGCAGAGCAGATTTTTTCAAGTTCTCCATCAGCAAGGAACTTCTTGAAAGAACAATTAGGCTCTTCTGCCCAGCGAATATAAGCAAGTCCCTTTGCCCCTATTCCCTTTGCATGCTCAACAAGCTTATCAATCTCCTTACGAGTGTATGTTGCAGCACCATTCTTAACATTTATGGCACGTACTGAGCCACCCTCCTCGATAGCATTATTGAAAACAACAAAATCGATATCCTTAACAGTATTCGTGATATCCTGTATCTCAAAGCCAAAGCGTGTATCAGGCTTATCAGAGCCGTAACGATTCATAGCGTCTGCAAATGTAAGCCTAGGAAGCGGAGTCGGAACATCAACATTGATGACTTCTTTGAATACTCTTTGAATGAATCCCTCAACACACTCCTGAATATCGTCAGCATCGACAAATGACATTTCAAGGTCTATCTGAGTAAATTCTGGCTGACGATCTGCTCTGAGATCTTCATCACGAAAACAACGTGCAAGCTGGATATATCTATCATAGCCAGATACCATAAGTAGCTGCTTGTAAATCTGCGGAGACTGTGGAAGAGCATAAAATTTTCCCTGATGAACTCTTGAAGGAATAAGATAATCCCTTGCGCCCTCTGGAGTAGACTTCATCATCATAGGAGTTTCTATCTCAAGGAATCCGTTCTCATAAAAGTATTCACGTGTCACCTTAGCTATCTCATGACGCATGATAATATTCTGCTGAAGCGGAGCTCTTCTCAAATCGAGATAACGATACTTAAGACGAAGTTCATCGTTTACCTTTGTTTCATTTACAATCTCGAAAGGCGGAGTCTGGGCCTTTGCAAGTACCCTGAGGTCACTAACAAAAATCTCAACATGACCTGTTTTCAGCTTGTCGTTCTTACTTTCACGCTCACGAACCACACCCTTGGCCATAAGAACGTATTCGCTCTTGCATGAAGCAGCCTTATCAAAGAGTTCGCGATTAGTTTCGTCGTTAAATAGTAGCTGTACAACACCTGTTCTGTCTCTGAGAACAATAAAAATAACGCCGCCTTTGTCTCTTATTCTATCAACAAAGCCACCTACAACAACTTCTTTCCCAATCTCAGTCACATCTCCACAATAATGAGTGCGCTTGAGACCTTTCATACTATCTGCCATTTTATTTATCCTCCCCTGTGAATGAAAACAATGAACCTGTTTCATCATCCATTGAATCAAGCATTTTATTAAAGTATTCGTTTTCAAAATTAGCGGTAAATTTATCATTAAGAAGAAGCTCTATTTCTTTGCCACTCTCCATATCCTTGAGTTTGGCTTTGCCACTAGCAAGTTCATCATCACCAATGACCATAGTATAAACAGCGCCGATCTTATTTGCGTACTTCATCTGAGGTTTTATTCCTCTGCCCATCAGGTCGTATTCAGCACGGTAGCCAAATTCGCGAAGTCCCTTAACAAGCTCCATGGCTTTAAGTAGGGCAGCCTCACCCATAGTCGCAAAATAAATATCGCAGGTTTTGGGAGTAAGGAAATCACATCCCTGCTTGTCCATTACAAGAAGTATTCTCTCAAAGCCCATACCAAAACCAAGTGCAGGGACATGCTGTCCGCCAAGCTGTTCAATAAGGCCATCATATCTTCCACCAGCACATACAGTTCCCTGTGCACCTATCTCAGTAGTAATGAACTCAAATACCGATTTTGTATAGTAATCCAGTCCTCGAACTATCTTCGGATCAACAATATACTCGATACCAAAGCCTGTGAGATACTTCTTGAATGCATCAAAATGATCCTTACATTCATCACATAGGTAATCCAGTATAAGAGGCGCATCCTTGCCAATTTCCTTGCATATAGGGCTCTTACAATCAAGAAGTCTCATAGGATTTTTGACAAGTCTCTCCTTGCATGTATCGCAAAGTTCTTCCTTATGTGGTTCAAAGTAAGCACGAAGAGCCTCATGATACTTTGCACGACAAGTAGGACAACCAATAGAGTTTATGTGAAGCTCAATATTATTGAGTCCGAGCCTTTCAAGAATCGTTTTTGCAAGTAAAATTACCTCTGCGTCAGCTGAAGGTGCAGAACTTCCTGCCATTTCAATTCCAAACTGATGAAACTCGCGGAGTCTTCCTGCCTGAGGACGCTCATGACGGAAACATGAAAGCATATAATATACCTTCTGTGGTAAAGCCTCATTAAGGAGTCCGTTCTGGAGCATTGCACGAATGGTGCCTGCCGTTCCTTCTGGACGTAGAGTAAACTCAGTCTCCTTGGCCTTAACGGTATACATCTCCTTCTGAACAACATCCGTAGTTTCACCAACAGAACGCATGAAAAGATCCGTATTTTCAAAGGTAGGTATCCTTATCTCAGAAAATCCAAAGCTTTCAGCTGTCTCGCGGGCTATTTTTTCAATAGTGTGCCACTTGTAGACATCCTTTGGCAGAACGTCCTCTGTTCCGTTTGGGCGTTTGATATTATTTGCCATATATTTCAAGCCTTTCTTGTTTGTTTTTACATGAAAATTGTCCCTTTAAAAGGGACAATTGAAGTTTTAGATACTCGGATTACCGACTTCACGCCAATCCAAATCTCCTCTTTCTAGAGCAAGAATAAGCGCTTCAGCGGTAGCGATGTTTGTCGCAACAGGAACGTTATGAACATCACAGAGTCTAAGAAGGTTCATACCGTGTACATCTGCTGCCTTGGGATTTATAGGATCGCGGAAGAAGAGAAGTACATCTACTTCATTGCAAGAAAGCAGTGCGAGTATCTGCTCAGCTCCTCCCTGACCACTTAAATATCTCTTAATCGGAAGTCCAGTAGCTTCACTAACCTGCTTACCTGTTGTATTTGTAGCAATGAGAGTATGCTTAGAAAGAATTCCACAGTAAGCGCTACAGAACTGTACCATAAGTTCTTTTTTTGCATCATGTGCAATAATCGCGATTTTCATTTTTATACCCTTTCCCCGCAAAGCGGAATATAATTCATGTTTTAAACTGTTTTAACTGTAAGTGGAACGAACTCTCCACCGAGACGTTTAGATATAGCATCAAATGCCTTGAGAGCTTCACTGTCAGTAGGAATCGGATTTCCCTTTCCGGTAGCTACCGTCATTTTGAAATCGTCAGGAATTACACCAATAAGCTGAACTCCAACCTTATCAATAATTTCATCAAGGTTAGAAATAAGCTCTGCACCGATGATCTTCTTACTAATTTTATTTATGATAAGACGCTGGCTCTTATTTCCTCTGTTATAGAACTCATCGGACATCAGACTTGCATCTCTGATACAAACAGGATCAGGAGTAGAAATCACAAGGATAAGATTTGCCTGTTCAACAATATCGAATACATGTGAGTTGATACCAGCACCAGTATCAATTATAATATACTCGAAATATTTCTTAACAGAACGACATATCTCTACGATCTGCTCAGCACTTACGGCAGTAAGTGTTTTAGGAGCACACAGAATATTCAAATTTGAAGCCATAGGTATCTGAGCAACAGCTTCAAGAGCAGTCTTCTTACCGCTAAGAACATCCCCGAGATCATATCTGATATTTTCTTCTACACCGAAAATAATATCAAGACATCTCAAACCGAAATCCAGCTCAATAATAAGCGTTCTGTGTCCCTGTTTTGCAAGAGTGTAACCAATTCCTGCACAGACGGTAGATTTACCTGTTCCGCCTTTTCCTGATGTAACAGCAATTATTTTAGACATTTTATTTCCTTTCCGATATCCGAAAGCCAGAGCAGCATAGCTGCACAGAGGGCGCGGAAGTCTTATAATTACTTATAATATTAATCCTATTGTACATTATAACACACAATCTACTAAAAGTCAAAGCCATTTTTAAAGCAAAATATAAAATTGTGCAAAAATAACTTTTTAGCAGCCACTGATTGTGTATTGTTCACAAATAATTATGAAGTTCATTGATAATTTTATTTATTGTTTTCTCAACATTGCAACCGTTTTCGTCAATGATAATATCGGAATATTTCTCGTATAAAGGAACACGTTCCTTATAAAGGCCTCTAAGAGTCTGTCCTTCTCTTATTACGACTCCTCTGTTTCTGATATTCCCGAGTCTGTATCTCAGTTTACCATAATCAAGTTTAAGATAAATGATAATACCATTTTCTGAGAGAGATTTCATTGCTTCGCAACCATAAACAACGCTGCCTCCAGTGGCAATAACTGCTTTTTCGGCTTTAAGTCTGCTCAGGATGCAATTTTCAGCATCTATGAAACCATCTATTCCTTTGGTTTCAATAATCTCCTTCAAGAGCATTTTTTCATGCTCCTGAATAACGATATCAGTGTCTATGAATCTATAACCCAGGAGCTTTGCAAGAATCACTCCCACAGTGCTTTTTCCAACACCTGGCATACCGATAAGTACAATATTTTTATCCATAGCTTTTAACCTCTTTTTTATACTCTTTTATTCTAACTCAATTTGTGCAAATTGTCAATAGACAAACAAACCACATATTGCGAAATTATTTTTGATACACTAATTATTGACAATTATTAATGAATATGATAACATAATTTCACAAGGAGAGATACTATGAATAAAAGTCCATTTGAATTTTCAGACGACAATAAGCGCTATCACACACTGAATTATTATAATAAATATCATTTTGGAAAAAAGATATTCAAAGCTGTTCTTGACTGTGGTTTTTCATGCCCGAATATAGACGGAACAAAAAGTACAGGCGGTTGCATATTCTGTGACGGAGGAAGTGGCTATTTTACTCACGGTGGTTATAATTTATCCTCACAGCTTTCAAGGGAAAAAGAAAGGATATGTAACAAACATGGTGAAAGCGCCAGATTTATTGCATATTTTCAGGCAAATTCCAATACCTACGCTCCGTTGGAAGTACTTCGTGAATTGTATTATACCGTACTCAATTTTCCAAATGTATGCGGAATATCAATTGGAACACGAGCTGACTGTCTTTCAGATGAAATAATCGGATTGCTTGAAGAACTAAACTCAAAAACTGATCTTACCATCGAACTTGGTATGCAAAGCATTCACGAAAACACTATAAAGTTAATAAACCGATGTTATACTCATAAGGAATTCTGTGATGGATTTTACAAACTTAAACGCAGTAATATCCGTACATGTATTCATATTATAAATGGGCTTCCTTTTGAGACTCCAGAAATGATGATTAAAACAGCAGAAGAAATCGCTAGGCTTAATCCGGAAGCAGTTAAGCTGCAAATGCTTCATGTTATAAAAGGAACGGTTCTCGCTGAAATGTTTTCAATGAACAAGTTTAATCTGCTCGAAAAAAGCGAATATATCGACATTATCATAAATCAACTTGAAATTCTCCCTCCTGAAACTGTAATAGAGAGAATCACAGGTGACGGTGACAAATCAAAGCTAATTGCTCCCATGTGGAGCGCAGACAAGATCTCAGTTCTCGGTAGCATTGACAAAAAACTCGCAGAACTCGATACATGGCAGGGAAAAAAATATCACAAAAAAGCGTGAAAGAAGTTTTATCCATCTTTCACGCTTGAATTATTATATATCGTTGCGGATAATATCATCTAGAGTCTCTCTCTTGACAGCAATCCTTGATTTTCCGTTGTTCACGAAAACAATGGCAGGCTTTTGAAGCCTGTTATAATTCGAAGACATAGAGTAGTTATATGCTCCTGTTGCACAAACAGCAATAATATCGCCTGATTCAGCATGCTGAAGTGGCATATTTTCGCCGATAAGATCGCCACTTTCACAACACCTTCCTGCTATGGTAACCTTTTCAGTTCTTTCCTCGCCTGCTTTATTCGCAACAACCGCGTCGTATTCAGAACCGTAAAGGATATATCTAGGATTATCAGCCATACCACCGTCAACAGATACATAAGTCCTAATGTTGGGTATTTCTTTGCGAGCGCCAACAGTATATAGAGTTATTCCAGCAGGTCCTGCGATTGAACGTCCTGGCTCGATAAACATTTTCGGCAGTTCAATTCCGAGAGCCTTGCATTCAGATTTTACGATTTCCGAAACTTTTTCGAGATAAAGCTCAAATGGTTTCGGATCATTCTCATCGACATACTTAATACCGAAACCGCCACCAAGGTTGAGGCCCTCTATGGTATAGCCAAGTTTGTTCTTTATTTCAGCGATAAATCCAAGCATAACCTTTGCAGCTTCTTCAAAAGGTGCAATATCAAATATCTGCGAACCAATATGGCAATGAAGTCCAACAAGCTTTACATTTTTGCAATTTACTGCCTCTTTTACAGCCTCATAGGCTTCTCCTGTTTCAAGAGCAAAACCGAATTTACTATCAATCTGTCCTGTTTTTACAAAATCATGAGTATGAGCGTCAATACCTGGCTTGATTCGGAACATAATCTTTGTCTGAGAATTACTTTTCTCAGCTATTTTTTCGAGTCTGTGAAGCTCACTTATATTGTCGACAATAATATGTCCAACACCAACTTTGACAGCGTATTCTAGTTCTTCATCTGTCTTGTTGTTCCCATGGAATCCTACCTTATCCATTGGAAAACCTGCCTTTACAGCTGTGTAAAGCTCACCAATAGATACAACGTCTAGCCCATCTCCTTCGCTTGCGACTATTCTACACATTTCCATGCAAGAAAAGGCCTTGCTCGCGTAATGAACTTCGCCCTTACCATCGTAGTATTTATTCATACTGTCATGGAATCGTTTAAGGTTTTTTCTGACCACCTGTTCATCCATAACATATAATGGAGTTCCATATTCTTTAGCAAGCTCCACTGTGTCAACTCCACCGATGGTGAGATGCCCTACGGAATTAACGCTCAAATTTTCGGATACAAACATTTTTAACATCCTTTCAGGTTTGTTTTATTATGCAACGACGTCATTGTCGTCAGCAATATCTTCTACTATCTGTCTGAGTTCTTCAACTCCCTCAAAGGTTTGCGATGAAAACGGAATTGAATGAATATCCTCAAAACATGGTATCTCACTTTTAAAAGCTTCCATTCGCTTCTCACGCTCAGTCTTTTTTAGCTTGTCAGCTTTTGTGAGCACTAAAACGAAAGGCATTTCTGCATCAATAAGGAAATTTATCATATGGATATCGTCGTTTGTAGGAGCATGACGCATATCTATGAGCATAAAAACCAATCGTATATCTCTGTCAGAGCTAAGATAGCCCTCAATAAGTCCAGCCCAACGTTCCTTTTCAGACTTTGCAACCTTTGCGTAGCCATAACCTGGAAGATCGACAAAGTATAAATTGTCAAGGCCGTAAAAGTTTATAGTTGCGGTTTTTCCGGGAACGGAACTCACCCTTGCCAAATTTTTCCGGTTAAAAAGCTTATTTATCAAAGTGGATTTCCCTACATTGGAATGCCCCGCAAAAGCTATCTCTATTCTGTCAGAGGAAGGTATCTGCGAAAACTTGCCGTATGCAGCTGTAAATTCTGCTTTATTGTAATTAAGCTTCACGTAGACTTCCTCCTTGATTACTTGATAAGTGCCGCATCAAAAACATCTTTAAGTTCAGACGCAAAAACAAATTCAATAGCATCCTTCACAACCTGATCAACTTCTTCAAGATCTGGCTTGTTCTCAATAGGGATTATCACTCTCTTTATACCCGCCTTGTAAGCAGCCATTGTTTTTTCACGAAGTCCACCTATAGGTAGTACCTTTCCGTGAAGGGTTATTTCTCCCGTCATAGCAACATCAGACCGAACCTTTATACCAGACAGTGCAGATAAAAGCGCCGTAGTCATAGTAACTCCTGCAGAAGGACCGTCCTTCGGAACAGCGCCCTCGGGAGCGTGAATGTGAATGTCTTTATCCTTATAAAAATCAGGAGAAATTTTGAATTCGTCTGCAATACTTCTTACAAAGCTGACAGCAATCTTCGAGCTTTCCTTCATAACATCGCCCAGTGAGCCTGTTACCTCTATCTTACCAGTACCATTCATTATCAGCACTTCAATGGGCATGAGAACTCCACCTACGGAAGTCCATGCAAGACCATTTACAACACCGACCTGATCTTTTTTGGAAGAAAGGTCACCTATATACTTCCTAATTCCAAGAAGTTCATTGAGGTCTTTTGCTTTTATAGTAGCTTTCTTTATCTTATTGGCTGCTATCTTCTTCGCAGTCTTTCTGCAAAGCGATGCAATGCATCTTTCAAGTGAACGCACGCCAGCTTCTTTTGTGTAATACTGTATTAGTTCGTTAATAGCGTCATCTGATATTTTTAATTGAGTTCCCTTAAGGCCATGCTCTTTTAACTGTTTGGGAATAAGATGTTCCTTTGCTATATGGAACTTTTCTTCAGCGGTATAACTTGGAAGCTCAATAACTTCCATTCTGTCAAGCAGAGGAGCAGGAATAGCGCTAACATTATTAGCAGTAGTTATAAAAACTGCCTTGCTCAGATCAAAAGGAACTTCTATAAAATGATCTCTAAACGCATAATTCTGCTCAGAATCAAGTACTTCAAGCATAGCAGAAGAGGGATCTCCCTTTATATCACTGCATAACTTGTCAATCTCATCAAAAAGTATTAACGGATTAGCAGAACCGGCCTGCGTAATAGCAGTGATAACGCGTCCTGGCATAGCACCGACATACGTCTTTCTGTGTCCTCTTATGTCAGCTTCATCACGAACACCGCCAAGAGAAACTCTAGCATATTTTCTGCCCATTGCCTTTGCGATAGACTTAGCTATAGATGTCTTTCCTATGCCAGGAGGGCCAGCGAGACATATTATCTGCCCCTTTATCTCAGGATTAAGCATATGTACAGCAAGAAACTCAAGGATGCGCTCTTTGACTTTTTTTAATCCATAGTGGTCTTTTTCAAGAACAGCTTCTGCCTTGTCCATAGAAAGCTTTACCTTAGTATACTTTCCCCAAGGAAGATCAAGAACTGTATCAAGGTAATTCTTGATAACAAAAGCTTCCTGTGACGCAGGCGGTAACTTTGTAAGCTTATCAGCTTCTTTAAGAAGCTTTTCCTTGCTCTTTTCGTCTAATTTAAGATCCATTATATCATTTATATAACCGAAAGCTTCTTCGCCTTCGTCCTCGCCGAGCTGCTCCTGGATAACTCTCAGCTGCTCACGGAGATAGAACTCTTTCTGTCCTTTGTCTATACTGTTTTTTGTCTGTTCATTGATAAGGTTTTCAAGCTCAAGAATCTCTACCTCTGATGTAAGGCAGGCAAATAACACGGAAAGCTTGTTGATAATATTAGTCTCCTCGAGGAGAGTTTGTTTGTCACGATAATTTAGATTACAGTTGAATGTTACTGTCTCAAAAAGCTTCAAGGGAGAATCCTGTGTCATAATAGAATTGAGCAATTCCTTTGGCATTTTTGGGAAAAAAGAAGCATATCGCTCGAAAACGTCCTTAATAGAACGCATTAAGGCTTCAGATTCGACCTCGTCAAACTTTGCTCTCGAATATGTAGGGGTTCGTTTTACTTCTGCTTTAAGAACTTCACCATCGTCGATAAGTCTTACAAGATTAGCCTTATAAATTCCCTCAACAAGGACCTTCATAACATTATCAGGTAGCTTGAGCACCTGTTTTATTTCAGCAACAACTCCAACTTTGTATAAATCAGAAGCCTTAGGGTTATCTACGTAAGCTTCATGCT